>Ga0099824_1001794_pt1 | contig 30849 bp, 19 predicted proteins | sample SiratrowhiteBW_FD_76837 | JGI IMG/M metagenome (GOLD analysis project Ga0099824, IMG submission 76837) | Root nodule microbial communities of legume samples collected from California, USA - Siratro white BW | ecosystem: Host-associated > Plants > Roots > Nodule | place: USA: California... | reverse complement strand
TTATTTATCACATAAAAAATTATTCACCATATTTTCCCCCCACAAACTTTCCTTTTTTTTTATTTTTAAAATTATGATCCCCCCCCCCCCCCACCACCATTAATCCAATGTAATTTATAAGGTTTAGGGTAGGGTAATAATTCAAGTTTTAATTTATCAACCATCCTAGCACTACAACAATTACAAAACGACCCGTTGTTAATGATGAGAGAACATACATTTTCAGAAATTTTGCATCTTGTGTGAAAGATGTTCTCTCGTTGTGACTCGGGTAGTGGGCTAGGTTGGCTGTTAAGGGAGTGTCTCTCCATCAATAATTCTCCCTTATGAGCATAAGCATTCTCCCCTCTTTCATTATCCGACCCCTCACTAGTGTTTTCATCATTTTTTTCCTCCTCACTACTATATAGGTCTTGGCCTCTCATCAAAATGGTTCTCATAGATGGACATTGAGATTGTATATGACCCCGACCTAAGAATTTAAAACACTTAATATCACTAGTTCTGCCAGAGGGTGTTAATTATTCTTTCTTTTTGGTATTTTCTTGAACTATGACTTTAGGAGGATTCTCTCTTGGTTTTTCTTTTAAAAACTTTCCCTCCCTCTTATAATCGGTCTTGGAGTAAGAGTTAGAATAAGAACTTTGATTTGTGCTTTTCCTCAAAACTTGTTGTTCCACTTTAATACAAATTTGCACTAAATCATGGAAATCCCTATAAGGGAGAAGTCTTACTCTATCTCTTATCTCTAGACTCAATCCACTCAAGAATCTAGCCACCGTTACATTTTCTTCTTCCCTAATTCCCGCCCTCATCATATACAACTCCATTTTCTGCCTATATTCTTCAATACTCATGTTCTTTTGATGAAGTCTATGGAGCTTATCCATGATTTCTCTATGATAGTATGAGGGAATATGTCTTCTTCTAAGTGCACTTTTAAGATCATTCCAATACACTATGGTTGGTTCATTGTGAAGACATCTATCCCTTACTAAGGCAGTCCACCAATGCAATGCATGTCCTTGAAAACTAAGAGTAACTAGTGGAACTTTCTTTTCTTTACTCACTTCATAACACTCAAACAATTGTTCCACCTTCATTTCCCAATCTAAAAATGTATCTATGTCATTAGTTTCATGAAAATGGGGAAGATCTACTCTAATCTCCTTGGATTTTCTCTCTCTTTTATGGTGGTGATAAGGGACAGGTTGGTAGTGTTTAGTTGCTCTTACACTATCCTACTCTGGTCTTTCATCCTCACTACTAGAATATTTTTTTGATGAACTAGCTTTGGATTTATACTTGTGATCCTTCTTCTTTAAGGTTTTAATTTTTTCCACCATAATAGCAAATTGTACATCAGTTTTGATTTTCATAACCCGAAGTTCTTCTAATATTTTATGAAAATCTGATGTATTGTCTTGCGACTCATTGCTACTAGGGTGGAAAGAATGTTTAAACATCTTAAATTTTGTGAAAAAATATTCTCAAGATAAGACAAACTAGTCTAGCACACTAGGGGGTCTCCCAAGAAAGTGAGGTGCGTCACTTGGACAACTTAAGTACCAAGACTTTCCTTAGCCAGAGCCTTGCCCAATGTACCCTTCCAATTGTTCTTACAATGAGATCACTAGGTCACAAACGAAGGTGACTCAAAGAAAACAAAACTAGTCGGTTTGCAAGATTGAAAGAAATTAAAGAAATAAAACCAATGCTTGGAAAACTTAAACTAGCCGAATCCTATGGTGAAGTTCTTGGGCACCAAGGACCTTAGAAACACTCCACCCTCTACACGTAATGCTTAAACTAGCCAAATCCTAAGGTGAAGTTCTTTGGCACCAAGGACCTTAGAAACACTTCACCGTCTACACATTTTGAATTATTCCACTAATGATAAGGAGTTTTGCAACTACAACCCAAATTAATACAATGAAAAATTGTTGCTGAAAAATTAAAACTTTCCTATACTATGCACTCCTTGTGTTGGTTCTTTGTCTCACTAGTGTATCACTCTTTGCTTTTGGTGTGTTTGTTCAAGGAGTTTTTCTGCACATGACTTTCATTTCTCATTGTGTATCATTCTCCAATAGTGCTTGAGAGTTTCACTCTTGATGTATTGGCCAATTCAACTCAAGTGCTTCACCAAAGTACTATTTCACCATCAGGCCACAAATACTAAGCAATAAAAGCTAATTTGAATAGCACAACTCAAAAGGATTATAAAATTGACAAACTCAAGGCATGCAAGTAAAAATTAACAAACAAGAAATTAAAGTTTTAGAAGGAAGTTTAGCACTCAAAGAGATGATCTAAGAATGGCTCTAGAGTAGATTACAAAAACAGCAAACAAACACTAGAGTTTCCAGTTTTGACAGCAGCTCTTGCATGATTTATTATTTTCTCTATAGTTCTCCTTTGTCTTAAAATTTTGACCACAACTCCACAATAGCACAAGGATCATCCACACAAAATTTCAGAAATTTAGGACCAGTACTGCCTTCACAATAAATCCAGAACATAGAGCTTTTTTCAGTTCAGAGTTTCAGTAATCTTCTGGTAGCAGTGTTTGTAAAATTTATCACGGTCCGAATTCTTGGAATTAGGTCATGAAATTTTTATCATATGTTCCCAACACATCACGCTCAAGTCATACAAATTTTGAGATCCAAAAGGTCACGGAGTTTTTCCCAGCCAATCAAAAACAGAGACGTTCGTACACTGTCTTCAGTAACTTAATCGACAGTGAGCATTCGGCTTTTACAATTTATCATTTTTTTTCTACAAATCGAATTAGAATGCGCCTTTTTCACAGTATCTTTTATACATCTCAAAGTAGCTTCACACAAATTTTCAATTACAAATACACAATACTCCGTTTCGAGTAAATTCGCAAAGTCCAGTGACCTTAATTAACAAATAACAGTGTAGGAAAATGAAACCTATGGATTCCAACGAAATTTAGAACAAACTACAAGACATATAGGATTGATATGACTCAAGGAAATTCACTAATGATCTAAGAGTGAATTAAAAGAACTCAAGATTGAAAACTTAAAAGGAACACAAATCACATTATGACACAAAACAACAAACACATTTTGTTCACAAATTTCAGCAAACACAATTTGCATAAACCTACTCTACAAGTATTAACCTAAGGAGATTATGACAATATGAAATCACACATGACTTTTACATATACTATGGATCATAAAAAAGAAAGCTAGGACACAATTGAACACTTTGAACTGATTAAAATCAACAAAGACTCAAACAAAACAAAAGATAGCTTGCGGCACACACAAGAACACCTAAACTCAAGAACATAACAATTAATCGGTACAAAACAATCAAGACATGTAAAAAATAGTGGTATACAACACGGACAAGCTAAAACAAAGTGAAAGGATCAAGAACTTAGCTCTTGAAGACCAAAGCTCTAGATACCAAATGATGGAGGAGCTCCTAGGTGCCTTAGCTTCTTGCGCATGCTTCAATGGAAGTTGAGCATGATGAAACCTTGAAGCACCGAATAGAAGAAGTGGATGAAACTCCTCATGATGCGAAAGCCATGGAAATACAAGGAAGGAAGCGCGCAAGGAGGTTGATGGTGAAGTAGATGGTGAAAGCCTTGAAGGAGGTTGGGCCAACTTTCAAGAGAGAGAGCTCCTAGCTTCTAAGAGAAGAAACTCAATGTGAAACTTGAGGCAATATGCTGAAAATTTGGAAACATATCATTACTCAAAATCAAGCTTACAATGAAGGTTCCTAAACCTCTTATTTATAAAAGAAGAAAAAGCTAGTAGCTTCTCTAGCAAGCTAAGGTAGCGTATATAAGAAGCTAGGGTTAGAAACCCTAGCTTGCCTTGCAAGCTACCTAAGTGGCGTATGGGAGAAGCTAGGGTTGGGAACCCTAACTTGCGCCACACATTAGGGTTAGGGTAACCTAACATGTGGAGCAAGCTACTCTTTCCTAAACTTGGCGCCATTGGATAGGCGCCACATGTTCAAATCCTATGCATCTAAAAAAAACCTAACCTAGGTGTCTTGTATAATTTCTACGACACCTAGGGTTATTTACAAAAACCAAATTTTCCTATTCTACTTTTCACAATTTTTACAAGAATCCTCAAAGCTCAAAATAATCAGCATTTTAATCTGCACTGGTGCCTCTGGCTCTTTGTTTGCTTCAAGGTGTTTGAGCATTGCTCTAGTGATTGAAACTTGCCTGAGCCCTCCTCCATCACAAGATCTATGGCCAGGCAAATAGAGGAGTAGTGAGGATCTAAGGCACAAAGGCACATCAAGATGCTTACAAATTTGACTCCTTGTTACTATTAAAATTGTATAAAGCCTTCTAATTTTAAAATATGAAAAATAGAACTAGAATAAAACATTAGGCGCATTAGGGTTAGGGTTTGCAGCTTAGGATACTTCCATTGCTTACATTCCACTTCACTGTAGTAGCTTCTTAAACTAGCTTCTGCAACATTCTTTGGAGCTAGTCTTCCATTTCCATTCGGTGCAAGTCTTCCTAAAGCTTCATCCACAAGCTTGAAGCACATATTGAAACAAAGCACCTAAAGGAGCTCTATCATATGGTCTCTCATATGTTTCAAATAGAAGATAACCATAAAATCCCAATGAAACACTAAGACAAGTAAAGAAAGAATAGAAAAAAATAAACTGCTTAATCTTAATATTTTACAAATGTTCATATTCGTTGTAGAAAACCTATTCTTACATATAAAAAACTAGGTACAAAAAATGTATTGTTAAACAAACTAAAACAAGTATTGAGCTCCAATCATCAAGGATCGTTTCATAGTACAAATGGATGAAAGATATTGCAAACTTTTTTTTAAAAAAGAGAGAAGAAAGAAAATTCAATATCAAATCATGAACATAGCTTCACCTTACTCACTGTCTAGCAAAAGAATGATGTCAAACTTCTATGTAATAGTTCCTATTATCAAACAATATGATACACTTAAAATTAAATTTAAACAGGTTAAATTTATCTGCAACAAGATTTCAATTAGCTAACAAAGAGTTATAGAAAGGAATCATGTATAAAAAAATTGAAATTACCTTAATATAAATTCCTAACAACAAAAATGCTACTAAGATTGACAAACTAAGCATAAAACAAAAGATTATTTTAGATTTCATAACGAATGAGAGATAGGATGAAATTAGGAATATGAATGATCTGTGCACAAAAGAATTATGATTAAATAGGATTTAAAATAAATACATGACAACATCAATACTGGTCTAGAAAAGATTTTGAAGTTAAATTAATACAAAATCTAAAGGTGAAATACCTTCCAGCTTATTAAAAGTACTATTTGGCATATATAAGGTGATAAGATTTTAAAAAGAAAGAAAAAAAACTATAACTGAAGACATTATGTCTATTGTATATGTTTAGAGCATCTTAGGTCTAACTGTGAAGAGACCATGGTATTTAAATGACTAGCCTGGATAATATGAATAATTATATATTTCAACACAAATCAAATTGTTACTTCATAAACAGTCACACTACATAAAACCATAAAGCAAGATGAAGTTCCAATGTTTCCTTCTATTTCCTACAAAATGAAAACAAAACTAAAAATTTCACCCAAACAACAAAAACTAAGAACAAAGCACATAACATACGTTACACCATTCATTATTTTTATTTTCACAAAATGCTCTATATCTAGCTTTCCAGTTCCATTAAAACATTTAATATAAGAAAGCTTATTACAATAAAATCTAATATATATCTAACATCAATGTTTACGTGAAATGCAACTAATCATTTGAAACATGACTTTTAAATGTACTCTAAACGTATAGAATTAAGACAAAAATCTATCATGATCTAGTTATAAGTTTGCACCCTCATCACTTTATCAAGATTCTTTTTCTTTTTTAATACTTTCATCTTCATTCATAAGAATCACCTTAACTCAAATACAACCATATTTAAGGATCACACTATCAAACATACAACTAGAAACATTTTGCCCACTTCTCAAGACTAAATTTCAACAAAATATACTTGTATAAGAAACCCAGTAAACCCACTACCCTCATGTCATCCTAAGGACGAAATGCTCTGATACCAAAAGTAAAAAACCTCCATATATTCGTAGGAATATTTCAAAATGTAGTTCTCTACATGAGATTTAATAAAAATATCTACATACAATCACAACATAAAATCAAATCAAATTTCTCGATTAGCTCATTGAGTAGTCACTCCACCTGTAAAATCCTCTGGTAATGTGTAACAGATCATCTTAGATTTAAAATAGAACAAAAACCACACAAAAATAAGGGTAAGCTAGATGTTTAAAGAAATGTATATTTATAAATTAAATTTATCTCAACCAAACTATTAACACTACAGCTGTTATAGGATTTGATGAAGTAAACTTGGGTCAAGAATGAATATCATTTGGGATTGGTTTAGTCTTTAGAGTGTGTGTGTGAGTGGGTATGTCATTCGAAACCATGAGCGTACATTTTGATCCACTCGAAAGAACTTCAAAGATCCACTTGAAAAGGTTTTTAGGCCGAGTTCAAGAGGCGGGTGAAATGAACTTTCAAAGATTTTTTAAAAATATGGAAAGAATGATTGGAAAGAACCAATGTCCTTTATTAAAACAATCAATTAGGTTAATTTTGAAAGCACAACACAAAAACTATTAATTCAGTCACAAAGACAATCAATTGAAGATACTCACGGAACAGTACAACAAAGAAACAATCAATTGAAGGACGAAACAATTAATTGAATTTAGACAGATATGATAAAATGTCACAGAATCGAGAGCAAATCAAAAGAGGGTCAAGAGAGAGCAAGAACACTAAGAATTATACTAGTTCACTCTTCCTCAAGAGCTACATTCAATCTCTTTGCCAACAAGCAAATAAATTAACTCAAGAACCCACGTTCAATTAACATTCAACATAATACACTTGCACCGCCCCCCCAAGATACCCTCTGCACCCTACAGAAAAACACCTCTGAACCCTACAGAGAATATAAAACTAGTGCAGAACCCTACTACACTCCTACAATTGTAAAACTTATACAATTTGTAGTGTAATCAATCGCAAATACATGAAAATACAAAACCCGAATTGAATTATGCAAACAACAGTCTAATGATAAAAAACTAGTGCAGAAAAAACTTATCTCTAATGAACCAAAACTAGAGTAGCATGTTTTTCACCAATGGAGAGCTTCATGATCTATGATCTTGATCTATCTTGAAGTGAAAACTTAATTTTTCAAAGACCCACTAACTTCTCTTGAATGAACACTATTTTTTGTGCCTTAAGCTCTCTTAAAAAATGTAGTATATTAGTTATGTTTTTTTGAGAAAACAAGTCACACTATTTTATAAAGCAACCAATTTTAAAACTAACTTAATTGACTGAATTCAATCGATTGAAATCCAAAATCAATCGATTAATTTTTCTCAAAACAGATTTTTCATCAAATTGATTTTCAAAAAGTTGAACGTGTTACATTGTAAAAGAGATTTTTGAAAATGATTATGCCTCTGTCAAAACAGGTTTAAATATTTTAGTTATTGTAGTTTTTGAAGATCATCCCAATGGTTTAAAACATGCTTGCTCATGTTTAATAGACTATACCCACGCACAAAGCCTCAAAATGAAAGAACAAATGACTAAAAGCCAAGTCCTTGTAGTCGTATCTCTGAATGGCCACATCTTCGTATGGTCATATTTCAGTAGAACCGTACCTCTGAATGGTCGCATCTCCATATAGTCGTATCTCAGTATTGTCCTATCTTCGTATGGTCATATCTACGTATGGTTGTTTCTCCATATGGTCCTATCCATGTATGGTTGTATCTCCATATAGTCGTATCTCCATATGGCCGCATCTTCAAATGTCAAGTTGGCTGCATCCACTAGTAGAAAAAACACATTTTAAGGCGGGATATCATCGCGGTTAAGAAGGAACCACAATTAAAAACAACACGGTGACATTTTTGAAATTAAATACAATTATACCAGCGCGGTTGACGCGAGAACCGTGATGGTAAGCCACAAATAATTTAAAATTGAAAACTGCATGGAGATACCAACACAGTTCTGGAAACAACTGCATTGGTATCTGCAAAACAATTTTTAAATTATTTTGCAGGAGGATACGAATGCGGTTTCCACTAACAACCACGTTCGTATCCTCCTGTAAAATAATTTAAAAATTGTTTTGCAGGAGGATAGAAACACGGTTGTTAGTGGGAACTGCGTTTGTATCCCACATACAAATACACTTCCCACTAACAACCGCGTTTGTATCCCCCTTTTATAGGGTTCCCTCTCTTCCCCCCTCGCGTGCCCTCTGTTCTCTCACCCTCCTTTGCCATTTCTTTTTCTTCTTCTTCTTTCTCCTCTCTCGTAGTGCCCTCTCCCCCTCCTTCGCCATTCGCAGTGCCCTCTCCCCCGCCATTCGCCATTCACCATTCACAGTGCCATCTCCCGTTCCCTCGTAGCAACTTCTCTCACGTCTCTCTCTTTTTGACATTTCAACTTTTCTTTTCGCGGTTTTGCTTCCGTGGCCACCACCACCACATCGAAGTGCTTCAGCGGCCACCCCACCACCACTCAGACCCCCACCACCTATAAGAAGCCCATTTTCTTCTTCTACTGCCGCCACGCCCACCACCACTGAAGGTTATCTCTTTCTCTACCCTTATTCAATTTTTCCTGTTTGACTTCATTCTATATTTTTAGGTCTTTACCATTATTGTGCAGACTCTTCTCTACCATAGTTGTGCACACGCTGCCATTGTCTCTACTTTTCAAGTTCGTCCACTCAATGTTTGTATTTAATTAATTTACTTTGTTGGTGCTTTATATTAGTTTGTACACTAGGATGATGTTAGAGAGACCTAGATTATAGCACTGTGATTGTATCATGTTTATCATAACGAGTTGGTATTGAGTCCGAGGATGTTCGATCCCCGGCATTTTATGTTTTGTCTAATATTTATGTTTATCATGACGTGTTGGTATTGAGTCCGGGGATGTTCGATCCCCAAAATTTTATGTTTTGCCTAATTTATGTTTATCATGATGTGTTGGTACTGAGTTCGGGGATATTCGATCCCCGGCTTTTTTTATTTTCTATTATGTGTGGGTATGAGTCGGGGGATGTTCGATCCCCGACAATTTTAGGTTTCATTTGTGTTTTGTTTAATATGTATAATGTCTTTTTTGTAAAAGTAGTCATGGATCGAAGTTGGATAACTGCAAGTCGAATCAGTGATGAGTATGAGAATGGTGTTGAAGAGTTTTTACAATTTGCTAAGAGGAATGGAATAGGAGTAAATAACAAATATTATTGTCCATGTGTGAATTGTGTAAATGTGATAAGACAAGATATTGAGTTGATACAAGAGCATGTTCTGTGTGATGGTTTCTTGAAGAGCTATACAATATGGACTTGGCACGGTGAAGTTTTGGAGCAATATTCTAGCAAATCTACAACTGAATGTGAATATTCTAATGTATATTTTGAGGATTGCATGGAAGACATGATTCGTGATGTTGGAGAAGATAGTTTCCACCAAGCACATGTGTATGATTCATTGAAAGATGATTCAGTCACAGAATTGTATCCCGGTTGTTCTACTTTTTCCAGCTTGTCAAATGTATTGTGATTATTTAATATCAAGGCAAGAAATGGATGGACTGATAAAAGTTTCATCGAATTGCTATAACTGTTTCATCAAATACTTCCATAAGGTAATACATTGCCAAGCAGTCACTATGAGGCGAAGAAGATATTGTGTCAAATGGGTATTTTTATTCTTAATTAAACCTATTAAATTCATTGTAGACTTGTTTAACGAATTAACTTTGATGAAATTGTAGTGTAACAAACAAAAAGGAAGTTGGGAATGTGGCTATTACGTTATGCATTGGATGAAGACCATAGTCCAAGCCCATATCGCCGACTCTTGGGAACATGTATGAAAGTGTTCAAATTAGATAAAATTATGATGAGCATATGATGATAACTACTAACACAATTATTCTTTTTCAGATGTTCATAGATCCAGACCCAATTGAACACAAGTACATAGAAGATATTTGGACAGAATGGGTAACTTACTTCATTGAGAAGAGAAATGAAATCTTATAGTAAACTTGTAGTAAGTTGTAGTATATTGTAATAACTTTCTAGTATAATGTATCGTAATATTTGTCTAAGTTGTAGTATATTGTAACAACTTTCTAGTGCATGCATATATAGACTTATATAATGTTTGTGTCAATACTTAGAATTGTTGTGTTTGAGGAAACTTGAATTTTGAATTGAGTGTGTTGTATTGGAGATATTGGATTTTGAATTTTAAATTGAGCATGTGTTGAATTGGAGATATTGGATTTTGAATTTTGGCTTTGGTAACAGCAAATGAATTTTGGTTGTGTAGCATCAATTGAATTTTGGTATTGGGTAGCAGCGAATAGCTGCTGCCATTTAAAAAAAAAATTGGCACATACCAGCGCGGTTATAAAGGGAACCGCATTGGTATGTGTCAATTTTTTTTATTTTTGCACACTCTGAGCCATTTTTTAACGCCGTTTCTAAAGAACCGCGGTGGTATGTTATACTTTCCATCGCGGTTGTACAACTGCGTTTGTATCTTCAGTACTTTTTATCGCGGTTGAATCCATCGTGGTTACACAACTGCGCTTGTAAGCCTTATACAACCGTGATTAAATGTTTTTTTTCTACTAGTGATCCATATTGGTCGTATTGGTCACATTGGCCGCATTGGCCACATTGGCTACATTGGCTGAAAGCCAAGACCGTATGACCATATGTCCTAAAGACCATATCTCCAAAAGTCGAATCTCAATCACCATTGTCGCAACCGAGATCACGACGAGGCGATCAAAAAAATATATTATAGAAAAATATTTTGATAGAAATTGGAGTCGCCACCATAGATTATTATGGAAAACTATAGAAAAACCAAAAAATGAAATGTTTGCGAACCAGGTATGGATTTGAGAGTCGGTTACATGTGGTGAAGGTATTAATATCCCACAACGTCCGTCCTAAGACGGTACCTTTAAAGAAATGAGCAAAAATAAGTAGGGTTTTACAAAATGTTATTTTTCCCAAAAAATAGTAATTACAACAAATAAATAAATAAATATACTTACACAAAAAAAGCAAACAACAATAAGAACAAATAAACAAAGAATAAAAAAAGAAAAATATATTTTTGTTGGGCCCAACAAGGATTAACCTTGGTCCTACGTATTTCCATTCGAGATCGAAAATTAGGATTCACGTAGTTCTAATTGAAAATTGTTTGATTGAAAGTTGTTCTATTTTTTTGTTATTTTTAGAAATGTTTTATTTTTTATTTATTATTTTCTAGCAAATAATTGTATATTGTTATTATTTTTTTTGAAAACTTTCTTATTTTGTATTTTTTTTAGAAATGTTTCATATTCTTTTTTATTTTTGTAAAAAAAGAATGTGAATGATTATTAAAAGAGATTTGTATGTTTCTGTAGAAAAAGGGTTTAGGTTGAGTTCAAGAGAGGGGGTGAATTGAACTATTAAAAGCTTTCAAAAACTTTTCGCAAAAATACTGGAAAGTGTTAATGATTCAAATGAAGATTCTTTATCAATTTACTGATCAATGAAACTCTGATTAGCCCAGCAAAGATCAATATGTTTCAGAACAAATTCCAATATTCAGTTGATCAATCAATATCACAAACAGTTGCGGAAGCAATCAGTTGATTACAAAAACATGTTGATAAAGAGAATAAAATAAGTAGGTAAACAGTAAACACAGTGGACAACAAATCAATCACTTAATACAACAGTTAAGGTAAAATACTGAGATTAAGAAACAACAATTTGAATCAAGAAAATATATTTTCAGAAATTTTATCAACCAAACTGTAATATCATAAAAGTATCAACACTTCAATATAACCAAAAATAAGTTCTAGTCAATTGTATAAAAGATATAGTAGTTTCAGAAAGATACAATAATATCAGTAGAAAGAACAATCAATTAAGCACGAAGAACAATTAATTGATTGAGCGATAACAGGAAAAATATGTGTTCAAGAAAAGAGAAAGAAAGATCAAGAACACAAAGATTTATACTGGTTCACCCTTCCTCAAGGGCCACGTCCAGTCCTTTGCCAACTAGCAAAGAGTTCCACTAATCAAGATCTCTAATATCAGTTTACAAATACACAAACACTTGCAACCCACAAGCAAACACTGCTCCCAGTAGCAAACAGCCTACTGAACCCTACAGTAGCTGTCTAACCAATAGAGAACCCTCTACACTAAACCTGTTACAATTACAACACTATGTAGCTTGTAACTCTATAAACTCAGTACAAGAAATGATCAAGAATACAACAGTGATTCTACTCAACAGATTACAAAATGTATTGAAATCAGAGTAGAACACTTAGCTCTGGATCAAGATCACTTTTACACAAGATCAATTCAGTAGTAAAGGTCCAAGATCAGTTTTCTTGATGAAAATCAATTGTCAAAATGATCACAAGATGTAAGCACGATTTCTCTCGAAAATTTCACTTCAGTTCGCTCAAAAAATGATTTTTTTGTCTTATTATTATGTGAAAAACACGTGCATGGTCATTATATAAGAAAACAAATTAGTTAATCGTTAAAAATTCAATCTGAGTCGATAATCCAATCAATTGAATTATCCAAAAAATTCATTAGGTTCAAATTCTGAAAACAGTTTACTAATTCCCTTTCTGAAATAGATGATCAAAATCTGAGTTATTATTTAATATTTTGAAAGTATGATTAAGAAAATTGATTTGGAGCTTACTTCGAATTACCAATTATGTAACATATGATTTTGAGCCAAAGACACAACACACACCCTAAGTCTAGGACCATCACTCCATCAAGCTCTATGAGTCTTCATGCACTTCGTGTTGCAAGAAAGAATCCATTAAAGACTTCATTCTTGTGTTGGTTTCATCAAATCATATTCAGCAACTCCTCGTGCTAACAATCTCCCCCAATTTGATGAAAGCAAACACATATGTGTTGTGTTGTATTGCTTCAACCTGTAACAACTGAACTCTAAAATAGCTTATTAGTAATCTGTAAATTTAACAGGTTCAGAAAAATACTTAAAATCAAACCGATTGAATTGAAACAATTAGATAAAATCCTTATCATTCTCAAACCAGTCCAGATCAGATTTTTTTGAAATCAACCATTGCTGCCCTATACTCCATTGTCTCGTTTATGATATCGAAGAAAAGAAATGAGACACTATTAGAAATAGAACCATGTTTGAACATAAAAACACATACTTCATATTTCATTTCATAATATATATCATACATTGGACAGACAGATTACTACAACTTTCAACAAACTAGATACCCATTAGAGCAACAAAGTTGGATAAACTAATAGAAAAACAACATAGCAGCAACAGATAAAACAGAAAATAAAAAACAACAAACTGAACCAGGAACAAACTATACCAGCAACACACCACCTACTAAACCAGACCTAGCAACACACAACCTAACACACCACCTACTTCTACCCCTTTGCATTCATCAAAGTGAGGGAAGAAGATTTCAGCAAGCTCAGTCGTCTGGAGTAAAGAACATGTGGCCTAGCTTGTTTTGAACATCCTCAAGAGATCCTTCAATGTTTTGGAACCTGGTTTCACAATATTAATAGTGGTTTCTCTCTTCTTCATGCATAGTATACACCTGTGTCATCATACGTTCCTCAAAACCAGCAAAGTAGTTCTCATACCCAGTGTGTGGAACATCATGTATAGGAACATCATAGCCTTCTGCAACAACACTTGTTCCACCATTATCATCTTCAATTGGTTGAGCATCAGAACTATCATAATCAGCTTTGCAAATCCAATGATCATCATTTACCTCTGTCAACCTGATCTTGTTCAGTGTCACTGCACTAATCTCATTTTGTGTTTTCGCTTGTTCCACCACTTCTTCTTCAGTATCAATCTCAAAATACTCAATAAATTGAGATATCAAAACAACATATGGAATTCTGTATTCCACTTTCTTCACCATCAGATAGTACATCACCATGAGATATTCTTCAGCTAAAACAGCATGATTAAATCTTCTCAGTGTTAACAGCCAGATCACGATGAACGCTAGGATGCGTGGAGTCACAGCCAGTCTACCCACTAAATAGCTCCTAGAGCTTGCTCTAAATTATGAAACATGCATCGTATGATTATAAACCAAGAGCAGAACTCACACTCACACACAACCTAAGTCTAGGACCAAAAGCTTCATCAAACTCCATAATTCTTCTTGTAGTATCCTTGATCCTCTAGACTTCATCGCTTGTTGATTTTATCAAATCCTCTAACAACTCTTGGTGCTAACAAGTTGTCCCTCTTTACTTAACTTTTACTGGATAATTTGAGAATCAATATTTTCGCATTATCAAGGTAAAAGATAAGTAATGACGAAAACACTATTTTTGTTCAGTTCGAAAATAAAATAAATGTATGAACAACGGCTCAGACCTTGCTTTGTAGGGATCACGATCCAAAAGACAACCAGACCTTGAACTGAGTTACGACTTTCACGGTCCAAAAGATTTAAGAAAGTAGCCAAGACCTTGCACTGCAAGGGATCATGGTCCAAGAGATATAAAAGAGTGGCCAAGACCTTACACTGTATGGGATCATGGTTCACAAGATGAAAAGATTGGTCGTGACCTTGCTTATGCAGGGGATCAAGCGCCAGGAAGATAAGAGGTTAGCAGTGACCTTGCTTCTCAATGGGATCACATACCCAAAGATAATTGTGACTTTGCTTCTGCAGAGAATCATAAACCAAATAATGGCTAAGACCTTGCTTCTGCATGGGATCATGGTTCACAAGATGAAAAGATTAGTCGTGACCTTGCTTTTATAGGGGATCAAGCGCCATGAAGATAAGAGGTTGGTAGCGACCTTACTTCTGCAGGGGATCACATACCTAAAAGGTGAAAAGGTTGGTCGTGACCTTGCTTGTGCAGTGGATCATAGACCTAAAAGATGGCCAAGACTTTCCTTCTGTAGGGAATCAAGCGCCAAAGAGATAAGAGGTTGGTAGTTACCTTGCTTCTGTAGGAGATCACATACCTAAAGATAATTATGACTTTGCTTCTGTAGGGAATGACAAACCAAAGAATGGCCAAGATCTTGCTTGTACAGGAGATCAAGGGCCAGAAAGATAAGAGGTTGGCAATGACCTTGCTTTTGTAGCGGATCACATATCCCAAAGGTGAAAAGGTTGGTCGTGACCTTACTTCTGCAGCAGATCACAGACCCAAAAGATGGCCAAGCCTTTTCTTGTGCAGGAAATCAAGCACCAAAAAGATAAGAGGTTGGTAGTGACCTTGCTTCTGTAGGGGATCACTTAAGGATAATTGTGACTTTTCCTTTACACGGAATCACAAACCAAAGAATGGCCAAGAGTTTGCTTCTGCAGGGGATCAAGATCTAGAAAGATAAGAGGTTGGCAATGACCTTGCTTCTGTAGGGGATCACATACCCAAAACGTGAAAAGGTTGGTCATGACGTTGCTTTTATAGTGGATCATAGACCCAAAAGATGGCCAAGACTTTGTTTCTGCACGGAATTAAGCGCCAAAAAGATAAGAGGTTGGTAGTGATCTTGCTTCTGCAGGGGATCACATACCTAAAAGATGAATTTTAATAAGATATGCACCAATTTTCAAATAAGAGTGCGAAATTTTTTTCAAGAAAAACTTTTCAAATAATTTTTTGAAATGATTTTGTATGATTTTTCATGTATGTACCAATGTTTCACAAAGGTTTTTTTTTTTCAATGACTCTCAAAAGAGATTTCTTTTAATTTTTTTAACTTTGAATGATTTTCAATGTATGTTTGAGAAAAAAAAAATGCATATAGAATGCATGAAAATTTATTCTGAGAAAATGTAAAAGTGCATGAAATTTCCTTTTGAAAAAATGCATAAGTACACGAAAATTCATTTTGAGAAAATACATAAGTGCATGAAAATTATTTTTAGAAAATGTATGAGTGCATGAAAATTCATTTCGAGAAAATGCATAAGTACATGAGAATTATTTTTGGAAAAATGTATAAGTGCATTAAATTATATTTTAAAAAAAATGCATATATGAATGCTTAATTTTTCTGAAAAATGCACATATGCATGCATGAAATCTTTTTATTTTTGTGAACATGCGTGAAAGTTGTTTAGTTCTTCTGCTTTTGTTTAAATGCGTGGAGTAATGCATGATGGTTTATTTTTATTTTTGCTTGAATGAGAATGTATAAATGAATACACGAGATTTTCTTTTTGCAAATTTCAAAATGATTTTCAATGTGTACAAGTGTTTTTTTTTTTTCAAAACTTTTTTTTAAATATATTTTTCAAAAAATTTCAATGATTTTTAATGTTTCAAAAAGGATTCTTTTTCAATGATTTTTTTTGTTTTTTTTTTTCAAAAAGTATGTACAAAGTTTTCAAAAGAGAAGGTATGTACAAATTTATGTAAAGTCAAATGTTCCTTGCAATTACTAAATTCATTAGATACTGACTTCCATTTTTGACAATCCAATGACATTTGAAGCTAATGTCAACATGGTGTAATTATCAGCTTTTCATTTAAAAACACTACTTTAATGCATGGTTGAACTTATGGGTAAAGGATAAGTGTGAATGAGAACTAAAGGTATTTATAAGATATGTGGAATGCACAATCCTCGGAGAGGATTGCCCCATTTTTGGGTATGTTGGGCTGGCTATTTGAGATTTAGAAAAGTATGAATACTTTGGTTTGAATAAAACAACAGGGGAAACGTAAAAGACTGTCCTTGAAAGAGAAATAGGCTTTACCAAAATATACATGCAAACAACCTCAATTTGTATGTAAAAAGGGGAATAATGAGATTTGTTTGAAAGACAACTTATCTTGGTAAGGTGAAAAACGGGATAGCAAAGGGTACAAATGAAACCAAATTGTCGCAGTTTGTATGTATGATGAGTTATATGTGAGGGACGACAATTCTAATAAACATCTTTTTTCTTTTTCTTCATTTCTGTTTTTTCATTTTTTTCCAACACGTATTATCACTCACGTCCTCTTGTTACAAAGTTAAACTTTGTGAAAATCATAAGCAATCATTCATCAATCAATATGAACTTTATTGGGCTTGTAACATGGTTAGGGGTTACAGGGTTATGAAAAAAAAGATATAAAGGATCAAAAATTATTTCTTTGGTTTCATATTTTTAAACAAGGATCATCAACCAAATAATGTGTACACTCAAGGTCTTCTTCTATGAGCTATCCCTTTTCCTTCTTGTTTTCTCTCTTTTTTTTTTTTTTTTCTTTTCTTTCTTTTTTTTTTTTTTTTTTTTTTTTTTTTTTATGTTTTTTTTTTTTGTCTTTCCCTTTTCCTTCTTTTTTTTCTCTTTTTTTTTTTTTTTTACTCTTCTTTCCTTTCTTTTTCTTCTTTTTTCAATCTTGAGAAGCTTTTTGATGCACTTCTTCTTTGAAGAATGTTTTCCATTAGAATCTTGGGAATTTCTGATAATGTTCGTTTGTTGATGAATTAGGAGTTTTGACATATAAATTACTTATGAACTTCTTCTATTAAGACCTTAGACCGAGTTTCAACATGTTGATAATCCCTATTTAGGATATTTTGAATGAAATATTTATTTTTTGGCTCAAAGAGGGTGCAAAGGATTTGTAAAAGTGTTTAGGATGAAGAAACATGGCCATATATCATTTTGAATCATGATTGCCTAATTTTCAAAAAGATTAACAATGAAACAAAATTTGATGACTTCCAACACGTGTCCTTTTATTCTTTCCTTTTATTTTTTTCATGTCATGTTTTTTGCTTAGATCGCCCTTGCAGGTTTTCAATCTAAGGAACTTTTATGTTTTTCTTTTTTTGTGTTTTTTTCAATTCTTTACTTTTTTGGAATGCCCATGAAGAACAGAATTGGAGATTAATCTTTTTTCCGGCAATTAGAAACACAATATTTCTACCCTAGTGTAAGAACTCCTAAGTAGAGACAACCATAAGAGGAAATCTTCCCATTTGACTTCTTTTTTTTTAATTTTGGGAAGCTTGGTAATTTTTGGATTCTTGGAAACTTTGGGAAGGCCAAAAGGTAACAAGCACCATGTATGCAAATGTTTCCATGGAAAAGCCAATTGTTACCTTTATAAAACATTTTGTTTGAATGATCCCATTTTATTATTTATTCACAATCTCATTAATTCAATGATCAATAAGCAATGACACACCACATTTCTTTTTAAACATTTAATTAATTTTTTTTTTTCAAAATTTTTCACATTTTTTCCTTTTTTTTTCTTTAATGCTCTTTTTGCACCACCCTTTTAAAATTACCATGGTGTACATTTTAATATGAAATGTGCAATTATTTGATTTTACAGGAATAAATAGGCAAGAAAAGAAAATATGAAAGCACGAATTTATTAAAGAAAATATAAACTAATATTATTATTGAAGTTGAAAAACATAAGTTTCTGAGCCAAAATGACTTTATTCAAAGGAAAACAACAAAGACACAGAAGACTAAATTTCATTATTGGTATACACAATAGGTAAATCTTTAAACTCCCAATTTTTTATTTGTGCATCAAGAAGACAGGGGTGCACAAGACTCAGCTCTTCGCCTTCAAGCATTTCTTTAATTGCTTTTACCAATCCCTAACTTTCTTCACTTATGATAGCATTTGTTGAAGGACCTGTGTGCCTTGATAAAGGATTCTTCTCAACGTTTGGTTTATTTTGTTGGAAAGTCAACCATCCTGCATCTAGCATCATAAAACTTAGAATAAGGGGGTTGTACAGGTTTCATCGGGCATATTGCCACCAAAGCATTTTGATGGAGACTAGGCAAGAGTTCTATGTATGACATTGGAATTGGAGTAAACTGAAATTTATCCTTTCTTTGAAATGAACTCTGACCCTGAGTCGGATTAGAACTTGATTCCCCTTCATTCTTCCAATTTGGATTATGTATCTGAGTATTCCGTTGATACCCAGGTGTTGCATTTGCAGTATAAGAAATACACAAAGGCTCAGGGTTTATAACAAGATGAAGGATAATAAATTCTGGTTGAGGCTACTTAGCCTTCACCTTCTTTCTTTTTACCATAATTGAACCCAATAGTCTTGCAAGTTGTGGACGAACCTCGTGCAATTTTACCAATTTTCAACCCAAGTTCAATTCTTTCTCCAATGATGACAATATCAACAAAGTTGGAAGAAACACTGCCCAACATATGTTCATGAAACGAGATTGTAAAGTACCCATGAACATGGTCACCAATTGTTTGTCATTCAATGGAGGTTCCACCTGTGTGGCTAATTCTCTCCATCTTTGAGCGTATTCCTTAAAAGTTTCAAAATTCTTTTTTAACATATTTTGAAGTTGCAGCCTATCAGGAGCCATATCAACATTATATTTATATTTTTTCAAGAATGCATCAGCTAATTCTTTCCATGAATGAATTCAATTTTGTTCCAAAATGCATATACCAACTTAGAGCAGTGTGTGCTAAGCTATCTTGGAATAACTGTATTAATAATTTTTCATTGCTAGCATGTCCCGCCATCTTTCTATAATACATAGTCAGATGATTCTTTGGACAAGAGGCACCTTTATACTTCTAAAATTCAAGTACTTTAAACTTGGGAGGAATTATGAGATCAGATACCAAATATAATGCTACAGCATCCCCAAATCCAAAACTACCTCCTCCTTCAATAGTTCTAAGCCTTTCTTCAAACAACTCCAACTTATTTTTGGCTTTCTCTTCATTATGAGACAATCCTTACAAAACACGAGGTTGAACAACAGGTTGTGTCCCTGTAAGGACTATGGGACTGCCAACATTTGCCCCTATTGGGTCAGCATTTGGTTGCATATTAACTAGTTCTTCCTGATTTGTAGGTATCCCTGAAGGATTCACAGTAATAAGTGGTAGTGGTTGTTCTTGTTCCGGGTGATCCTCATAAGGTGGAGTATAATTCGGAGGGAGACCATATGGAGGCCATCCAGTATGATTAACTCTAGTCCCTTGAGCAACATTGGTTCAGACCATTTCAATTTGTTGCGTCACAAGATTGGAAGGAGGACTTCATCATTTCTGACCAATGGAATATTTTTATGAGAAGGTATGAAATTCCATTTTGTGAAAATGTATGAATGAATGCCATGAGGCTAAATTTTTGTTATAATTTTTTGATATCAACATTTTTAAAAGAAATGCATAAGTGCAACGAGAGTGCATGAACATATGGATGAAATTTTATTGGAGAATTCTTATAAAAATGCATAAATGAATGCATGTATGAAATTCATATTATTCATTTTTGTTTATTGAATGCATGATGTTATGAAAATGCATACATGAAATCTATTTTCTTTTTCTTATTAAATGAATATATGTTTGAATATAATAAGATTTTAAAAAAGCATAAATGCATGAGGCTATAAGGATGCATGGATGAATGCATTGACTCTATTTGAAACAGTTTTTTTTTTTTTTTTTTTTTAAATATTTTTTTATTAATTAATTTAATTTATTTGAAAAAATTTTTTTTTTTTTTTTTTTGAGAATGCATGTATGCTATTTACATGAGAGTACATGAATGGTGCATGAAACATTAGATGAGAATGGATTTTATGAAATATGTATAGATATATGAAGTCATAGATGAATGTATGAATGAATGAATGAATCCCCTCTCTTTTTTCAATGATTGTGGATGATAATATATGGATAAATAAATAGATGCAACCCCTTTTCATATTTTTTATTTATTCTTGAAAAAAAATTAATGTATGAATGAATGAAACTCTATTTTATTTATTTATTTATTTTTGCAATATCATGAGAATGTATGGACGAATGAAATTCTATTTTTATTTTTATTTTTTTGCAAAAAAAAAATAGAAAATTCTAAATTAACAACTACAAATATTGTTTTTTTTTGCGAATAAATTAGTAAAAATGCAATTAAATAGTAATTATAAAAGTTGTGGAATATTCATGAAGAAATAGCATGAGTCTGAATTTATTGAGATGACTTTAATAGAGTTGTTTTCTAATTTTTATTTGTAATGTATGTGAGGAAAAATACTTAATGTTTTTTATTTTTATTTTCCAAAATCGTTTTATAGAAAAAAGAAAATATGCAATGTAGGTGAAGAAAAATGTTTAAGGTTTGTTTTATTATTTTTTCAAGTATTTTTTTAGGACATGATAGTATGTAATGCATGTTAGAAAAAGGATATTAATGTTACTTTTTTTAATTTTATTTCCCAAAATCATTTTTTTAGAAAAAGAAAATATGTAATACATGTGAGAAAAAATGTTTTGGGTTTCTTTTTTTCTTTATTTTTTTAAATAATTTTTTTAGGATAAGAAAGTATGTAATGCATGTGAGAAAAAATGTTTGATTTTTTTTTTTTTTACAACAATAATTATACAACAATAAGTATACAACAATAAGTGGACCATTTAGCTGCAAGAATTCTCCCTTATTGTCCTAAACAAGGTTTGACCTAATTGAGGTTAAGTTCTGGGCTTGTAAATGTGCTCACACAGGATAGATTTTCCCTAATTCCTATTAAAGGTCACTAGAGTTATGACTCCCTTTACCACACATTCATATCATTCAGTAATGACCTATCTATGGACATGATAGCAAAACGAACAGACTTTAGCTGAAGTTTTTGCAACAACCAGGTAAGGAAGTACATCCCTCAATCTTGTTACGAGACTCCTCTATTTATAAGCATCACAGACACGGGTATAGGGCCTTACTCATCATATACAAAGGTGTGTGTGAAGGAAGAAAAATGCATACCCAACCCCCACCTACAAAACAACCAGAAAAATTCTCAGGCATATATATATAACATGTCTTCTATCCTAGGGTTCAATATTTTAACAATACACAAGCATATACCACATACAAATATATACAAAAAATAAAAAACATTATATGTAAAAATAAACAATCCTAGAAAATAATAAATAATATATACAAAAATATAAATGACAACAAATATTATTTCCAAAAGTAATAAAAAGAAAAGGGAAAACTAAACATTAGCAAACCACACAAATTTTATTCATTCAATTAAATTGGCCTGACTCTCAAACATTGTGCCTAGTGGAGTCGTCATCTGTCGCAACCAGGATCACAACAGGGCGATCAAAAAATTATATTTCAAAAAAATATTTTAATAGAGATTGGAATCGCCACCATTGTTTATTATGGAAAGTATTAGCACCCCACAATGCTCATCTTAAGACGGTGCCTTTAATCAAATGAGCAGAAATAAGTGTGCTTTTACAAAATGTTATTTTTCCCAAAAAATAGTAATTATAACAAATAAATAAATAAATAAATAAATAAATATATATATATATATACACACAAAAAATGGAAACAATAGTAAGAACAAATAAACAAAGAAAAATATATACATTTTTTTATTTTTTTGGGCCCAACAAGGATTGACCTTGATCCTACGTATTTCCATTCGGGATGAAAAATCAGGATTCTCATAGTTCTAATTTGAAAAATGTTTGATTGAAAGTTGTTCTAATTTTTTTGTTATTTTTAGAAATGTTTTATTTTTTATTTATTATTTTCAAGAAAATAATTATATATTGTTATTAATTTTTTTTTTAAACTTTATTATTTTGTATGATTTTTAGAAGTGTTTCATATTTTTTTTATTTTTTAAAAAATGAGTGTGAATGGTTATTAAAACAGATTTGTTTCTAAGATTTAAAAAAAACAAAAATAGAATGAAATAAGATGAAATAAAGAAACTAATAAAATGTGCAAGGAGTAACGTCAGAATGCATGACAATGCAATTAGGTACATCTAATGTGTATATGAAAAAGAAGTTAACGTGGAAGGAGAGAGAAAAAAAAAACAAATGAAACAGTGGTTGTCGGTGGCGTGGAGGGCAGTGCCGTTTAAGAAAGGCAAAGAGTCGTGATTGGTGAAATGATGATTGTCATTGGTGGAAAAAGTGTCCATACTTGCGGCAGTTTTTCGAGATTAACGGTAACGGTGTGTAACACGCAGCGGGTGATGCCACTATTGTCACTGGCAGCATGAAACCCACGGCAGGGAACAACCTTTTATCTTGTGGTTGAGACCAATGGTGTTCGGCAAAGAGGTCAACCTTTTATCGTGTGACTTCCTATGAGGTCACTCAAAAGATGAATATTTTGTCAAATAAAACAATAAAACATGTTGTTCTCACTGAGCAACTTCTATACCTTTTTTATGTAAGGGAACACTCATGCGCACATCGTCCACTACTTCTGAACTTAAGAATTTGTCTCCTCATCTTGAAGAACTTCTAAAAGAGTTTGGCTATGTATTCCCTAATGAAGGTCTAACTGGACTAGCATCTTTTAGGGGGATAGAACACCAAAATGTTTCCGTTTTTGGTACCAGTATGCCCAACAAACCAACATATAACACTAATTTGGAAGAAACTAAGGCGATAAAGTCTCAAGTGCAGGATTTAGTGGATAAGGCTTGGGTTCAAAAGAGTCTTAGCCCTTATGCTGTGTTTGTCTTCTTGGTGCCTAAGAAAGATGGAAAATGGAGAATGTGTTGTAATTGACATGTAGTTAACAACATCACTATCAAATACAGACACCTAATTTCTAGCCTAGATGACATGCTTGATGTGTTACTTTGGTCAATCGTGTTTTCTAAACTTGATTTCAAGGAAAATTATCGCCAAATTCAAATTAAAGAGGGTGATGATTGGAAGACTGCCTTCAAAACCAAATTTGGACTATACAAATGGTTGGTGATGCCTTTTGGTCTTACTAACACACTTAGTACATTCGTGAGGCTTATGAATCATCTCCTTAGGGATTGCGTAGTAAAAGTTATAGTTGTATATTTTGATGATATTTTAGTGTACAGTCGTAGTGTAGAGTCTCATTCACAACATTTCCGGGAAGTTTTGTCAGTTCTCAGAAAAGATAAAATTGTTCACCAATGCGAATAAATGTACATTTTGTTTAGATAGTGTCATCTTGTTAGGGTTCATTATGAATAATAAAGGGGTCCATGTTAGGGTAGTCTTGAATGTTAACCACAAATCTTGGGACAAGTACCTTTCCATGTTGAATTTGCTAATAACAGGGTAGTCCAAAAAAATACCAAATAATCTCCCTTTGAGGTTGTATACGGTTTTAGAGCCTTGCTTAGGTCTTTGCAATTTTTCATGGAGGTATATATAGTAATGGTTGCGAACAAATTTCTTCCTCATTAGAGCCTTCATTTCTCTCCGTGTTTCTATTGGCCTCTCTATTTCACCTTGAATTAGTCCAATTGTCAGATCAATCATTTTGCAGATTGGCTAATTTATCATCTTGCTTATCCATTATCTCATATCTCCCAACACCATATTTAATCTCTCAAATTGTTGCTGCATTGTATTAAGAATGAAATCAAGGTTTGATGAGTTTTCAAAATTTCCATCTTTGTTCATCATTGTTTTTCTAACTTCAATTGCATGCTTTAATGTGCTTCTTGTCAGAAAATTGTTGTTGTGCACGTGATTTGAGATAGATGCAGTAGAAGAATTGTTGTTTGTAGTGGATTGGAGTGTTTGAGATGGAATTTCGAATGAAAAGGGTGTGAGGTTACACCAACGAACCTAGGAGGGAGCAAGAGAAAGTCTAGAAAATAGACTACTCTAAGAACAGATTTTGAATAAGAGTGAAGAGGCAAAAACTGGTAAACATTTCATTACTTATTCAAATCTAAAATTTTCAATTACACAAGTTTCTTATTTATAGACTGAAAGATGACTTGTCTTGCAAGTTTCTCAAAAACCCTCCAATAAGAGCTTGAGAAGTGGTTAGCCATGAGTGGAGAGGATCCTCTCCATTGGGAGAGTGCCATGTGACAAAGGTAGCTTGCAGCCCAAGCTTCAAATACTCTCTAATGAGAGGTGGGCAAGTGGCAAAAGAAGTTAGGAGAAGAAGCTCCCATGTGGTGCTTACTTGGAGTGGCATGTGGGGCCTTCTTGGACTCGTTTTTCCTAAGTGGCACTTTCAAAGGTGACCACCACTTTTTCTTATGGGTTTCAAGGCCAAAATCCTATTCTACTTGGCCCAAAATACGAGGCCCAAAATTCTATTATACTTTGCCCAAAATATAAGGCTCAAAATAAAATTTACACTACTCTATACAGTTTTACAACTCAAGGATGACGTTTTACACTCATATGTGCTCTCTATTTTTTGTTTTTTACTATTGTAATAAAAATTCATAACACTCTCTTGCCTTTTTTTGCTCTCTCAACCCTCTCTATAAGCTTTTAAAAGGTCTTACAACTCAGTCCAGAAAATCATCAAGCAGAATGATGCAATACTTTTTTGAACAAGGGTCTTAACTTTAAAATACAGAAACATTCTCGACAAACACAAAGTATGTTTTTTTCTTTCTTTTGAAGCACAAACATAGAATGATGTAGCAATTTTTTTTTTTACTATTTTTTTCTCTTACTTTTGATTTTTTTCTCTTTTTTCAGAAATTAAGTGAATAAGTGGATATAAATATTTCAAAATAGGATAACTAGTAAAACAATAGAAGATATAACCTGACTGCCTAGAACGAAGCTCTGATTACCAAATGATGTGAAGCCAGTTAGGATTAAACCACTGAACGCACAGCAAAGAGTATTTGAACTCCTCAAGATCCCTAGATATTAATTTTTAGGATGATCTACTCAGAACCTCTACCTTGTGAAACAGAGCAAAGACCATAAAGTATAAAGAAACGCCACAAGGTTGATCAGCCCTTGCGAACTCAAGAGAGATACTCTCACTTCTAAGATTTTAAGAATGAAAATCGTATTCCAAATATTTGCCCATGTTTATATGTGTATTTGACTTAAATAAACTTTGGTAAACTTCTAAACACTAACCCGATTCATCATTAGCCTATAAGCCTCCTAATTTGATTCTAACAACAACATTTTGACACCTATTCAGCTAAAAAATTAATTAAATGAATGTGAAAACGAAAAATACAATTTACAAAGTATGACTACTTTAACCCTTATGAAAAAAAGTAATCAAAATGCATCTGTCAACACCCGACTCCGTCCAGACAAATAAAATTATTTGTTAAGAAAATGAAAAAAAAATGTGTTCAATTAATTTAAAAAAATTGTATATATAAAAGAAAAAAAATTAATTAGTTAGAAAAATAAAATTAATTTTCTCTTAAAAAATTAAAATTAGTGCTTTAAATAGCCCACTAATTAACTAAAGAACAAAAGAAACAAAAACTAAAAAAAAAAAAGTCTCATTATTTTATTTCCAATTTGAGGGTTCTGATTTTATTTTTAACTTGAAGATTCTCAAATGTAGTCCAATTTGAGGATTCTAATTTTATTTTTTAATTTGAAAACTTTTGAATTTATTACAATGTGAGAGTTTAGATTTCAGTTTTTAATTTCAATTTGAGAATTCTAATTTTATTTCCAATTCAAAGTTTTTCAGATTTATTGCAACTTAAGGATTCAAATTGTATTTTACCATTTAAGGATTCTGATTTTATTTTCAATTTGAAGTTTTGCACCCTACTCCCACACTAGATATATATTCACCCATATACAAAGAAAGGAACACAAAAAAAATACATTCACATATTATCTCTTCCTCTGCGTCCCATCTTTGATTCCAATAGCCCCTCAGTCCAGCAAGGTTAAGGTTCCAACCAATAAACACTACCACCATATTTCATTCCATCATCCATTTCTTTTCTCATCCACCAGAAGCAATTCACAATCAAAAGCCATTAATAGAAGGTCATTGACAATAAAAGCCAATCAGAATCAAAGTGGAGACAAGTAGGTTACATAGGTATAGTTTCACTTGCATTCCATCTCTTACCCAATTTCAATTTCAGTATCATCATTCAAATAAAAAAAAGAAAAAAATTGCAACAATCGATGCTCTGACAACCCTTCGCATCATTATTTGCACGCTTCTTCTTTTATTTACATACCATGTTTTATTTACTCACACACTAGCTTATAAACATATATATATATACATATACATATATATATATATACATATATATATATATATATATATATATATATATATATATATATATATATATATATATATATATATATATATATATATATATATATATATATCTACAATAAAAACTGGGTTTGTGCATTTGGTTCAACATCTTTGTTAAATGTTTTGCAATATTTTATGAATACACCACCACGATATTTTTTTTTCTTTCCACATGTAATAATTAAAAAGAACTTTTTACATTACAAATTGCAAATAATTTAAGATACTTGTATGGTTGTACGCATCATCTAGTATTTAATTTTATCATTTAAAATATTTTCATATGATAAATAATAGTTTAGAATAATTGTTTTAGATATCAAGATGATTGCACGCGTTATGCGATAGAAACTTTGAAAATAATAAATATTTGGGTATTTGTAACATCGTCTGCATCATCTTATACTCAATACTTTCTTAAAAATTAAAAAAAATATATTTTTCCTCAAATAAATCGTTTACACTCTCTTTACTAAAGGTATGACTTGTCAAGAGTATCATGAATAGTCGATCGCATTATCTTAAACTTTAAAATTTTTAAAAATCCTAAAACATATTAAATTTCCAAAAATTAAAAAAATTAAACAATGAACACCTCAACAAACACTTTTCTTATCTAGAACTATGTAAATCATAATTTTCCATCATGGATGGAAATATGTAGGAGCAGCGTTGATCCTTGTCGGGCCCAAAATAAAAAACAATGTTTTCTTTGTTTCTACCTGCATTTTTATTTCTTGTTTGGGAAAAAATAAACATTCTAACACACCACACTCATTCTGCTCATTTGATTAAAGGTACCGTTTTAGGACAGACATTTTAGAGTGCTAATACCTTCTCTATACGTAACTAACTTTTGGACTCTAATCCGATTTCACTGCCTTATCTTTAGTTTTACCATAGTTCTCCATAATAAAATATGGTGGCGACTCCCTCTCTGTTTATTATTCTTTTTTTACAAAATGATTATTTTCTTTTGCCCTGTCGTGACCCCAATTGCTACAAACGGGGACTTCACTGACCCTCTAGAGAGTGAGGCCAAATTAATTAAATGATTAAAAATTATTGTGGTTTTCTAAATGTTTACATTTTCCCTTTTTTGTATATATGTTTTTTTTATTTTCCAACTTTTATGATTATTTCTGAAATATTGAACCCTAGGGTAGAAGACATGTTATACCTACTGAAAGTGTTATTCTGAAGTGCACAACAAAAGATCAATAAATTACAGATCAAAAACAATCAATTGAAACAACACATAGAACTGAAAATCAGCAAGAAACGGTTTACTGAAAAACACTGGTAATCAATTGAATAGAGTATACAATCCAAAACAACTCATAAACAATCAAGTCATAGCCAAAAACAATAAACAGTAGAAGCAATTAACTGAAATCAAAGTGTAAACCAACTCAATCAAGAAATAGTTAATTGATAAAAATAATCAATATATTGACTAAAACACACAAATCAGTCAATCAGTAAAAAGCACCAGAGTCAAATGCAGAAGCAATCAATTGAATAGAAACACATTATATTATTGCCCAGAAATAGTCAGATAAACAACAGTAACAATTATCTGAAAGTCACTCACACAAGAAAGCAATCCAAAATTAATAGACTGAAATAGAACTAATAATTGATTCAAGAAAATAAGTTTCCTAAAACACATTCAACTATACAAAAATTATAATTAACCTAAAACACTCAATAAAAATCAAGAACAAATACAGTCAATTGAACAGATATATTAAGCAGTTTCAGGGAACACAAAAATAACACCAGCAGAATGAACAATCAATTGAGCGCAATGAATAATTATTTCAACGAGCGATAGCAAATATGAAAAAGCATTCAAGAAGAGAGAAAGAGAGATCAACGGCTACATCCAGTCCTTTATCAAATATCAAAGAGTTCCACTAAAAGATCACTAAGATTATATCAATACAACACAAATACCCTTGCTCCCCGCAAGTCAACACTGTATCCCGCAACACACAACCTACTACACCCCACAGTAGCTGTAAAACAATGCAGAACCCTATTGCACAACCCAAATTACGAACCCTATGTAATATAGGTACCAAGCGCACAATTACAAATCATAAACCCTATGTAATTTGCAACCAAATCACTCACAATACAAGTGATATCAAATCAACACCAAAACAAAAGTACTTCTACACACAACAGATTACAATGGATAAAGAACAGTGTAGAGGACTTAGCTTTGGTGCAGAACCAAGAATAGGACGAAACCCATTCAAGGCAAAGCTCCAAGACTCAAGTTCTTGAGGTTTTCTTGTTTGGAAATCAAGTAGAATGTGTTCTCGTAGTTTGCGCATGTTTTTCTTTATTAGAAAATCACAATTGATCAATTAAATGTCTTGGGTATATTTTCGTATGTCACAAATCACGTGCTACCCTTTTATAAGAAAATTAATTTTTAAATCTGTCAAAAACTCAATCGATTGTTTCCAAGCATTCAATCGATTGATTTTTCTGTAACACAGAAAAAAAATCTAACAGATTGATTTCTAAAAAGACAATTAACTGATTTTACTTTCAAAATGTGTATTTCAAAATCTATTAACCTCATTTTAGATCCAACCAATTAATTATAAAAGCAAAGTGTTATGAGCTCTTTCCAAGTGCAATATCATACAACTCATGGTTTTGTACCAAAACCCACTCACAGACACCCAACCTAAGTTCTAGACCAAAACTCCATCAAGCTCCATGATGGCTTCAAGCAATCCACTTAGCAAGCTTTGATCCATGTTGACTTCATCAAATGAGATAGCAACCTCGGTGCTAACAATCTCCCACAATTTGATGAAGGCAATCAAGTGTGTGTTGAGTTGCGCTACACCTGACCTGCATAAACTGCATTAGTAGATTTCTACACTAATTGAAATCTAAAAACAATTGATTAAAAATATAATCATAGCAAGTTCAGAGAAAAAATAAGTTGATTGAACTCGAAAAATAACTAATTGTTTTTCTACAGTTTTCCAAACCAGATTAAACCAGCAACTTATAATTGCTCCCCCATAGTTTGATACTCCTTCAAAGCATAAAAAATATTAAACACGACTACTCAAACCAAAGTTCATTATCATAATTGATTTCACAGTACATAACACATTACAAGCCAAACTTCATGATTAAAACCAAACCAACTACAACTCAAACCAGAGATTAGCAAAGTTGGATAAACCAGTAGTAATACATCAGCAGCAGGAGAAAAAAAATAACATAAGCAGAAAGACAACACACACAACGACATAAAGAAGCTCACTCTAGCATCCTAATGTAACACAACAAAACACATACTTCTCCCCCCATTGAATTCATCAAATGGAGGGGAAAGGACCAACTATGATATGCATGAAAACAACCTACTCTTTGGGTCCATAGAACATTTGACAAATCTTGTATTGAACATCTTTGTTAGCACCAGTGGACTGCTGCAGTGATTTGATGAATTCAACCAAGTGAAGATGCTCTAGATCATGTGAAGGATGGATGAAGATTTCTTGAAGTTTGAAGACTTGAGTCTAGGATCTAG
>Ga0099824_1001793_pt1 | contig 30859 bp, 10 predicted proteins | sample SiratrowhiteBW_FD_76837 | JGI IMG/M metagenome (GOLD analysis project Ga0099824, IMG submission 76837) | Root nodule microbial communities of legume samples collected from California, USA - Siratro white BW | ecosystem: Host-associated > Plants > Roots > Nodule | place: USA: California... | reverse complement strand
TTTTTTATAAAAAAAAACAAGCTAATAACAAATGTGAACCTTTTTTTTGGTTTTTTTTTGTTTTTTTTTTGAGATTTTTTTTTGGTTTTTTTTTTTTTTTTTTTTTTTTATTAAGAGGAAAGTTTTTTCAATAGAAAAATTATAAAAAACATTTCTAAGTATCCAAATAAGCTCATGATTTAACTACTTTATCAAAACTATTGTCAAAGATCCCCTCGCTTCTTAATATTTATTTTAGACCAGTACTGGAAATAAGATTTTGGAGTCCTTCTACTCTCCATGGATTTATTGCATGAGCAATGCGATATCTTCATATTAAATCTTCATATAAATGTTTTTACTATTTTAAAGAAAATACTAAACAAAAATAAATATTTAATGTCCTGTGAGAATATAGAAGGATTTCATTATTACGATGATTATGAGAAAGATGTGTCCAGAAAAGATTTGGAATTATTTCATTGTGTTGCAAGTAATTAACAGAAGTAAGCATTTTTTAAAAAATAAATTGAATTAAACATTAATTGGATGATAAACCCTGATAAATTAAAATCACACAATCGAACTTAAAGGAATTAAAAGTATAATAAAATTTATTTTATTTTTAAAAATGGACAAAAGAAAGAGTAACGAGAAAATTGATTCTGTGCAAGAAGTAGCGAGGTTCAACATTTTTTGAATTAATCTCCGACAAGTTTGGGCTTGTATTGTTGGAAAAGGACCTCGACAGAGGGAAGGACGCCCAGCAAAATCACCATTATATTTTTATGAAAAAAGATTAAATAAATTTTATATCCTTTAATTCTTTTTATTCTGAATTCTACAATTCAAAATTCAAAAAATTATGTTTTGAATTGTGCAGTTCGAAATACATAAAAAAGAATTATATTTCAGTTGTAATTTCTAGTGAGAATCATAGTTTCTATTCGTAATCTGTTCTCGGCTTGTATGTATAAAAGTGAAAAAAAATTGAACCGCTCCATAAGTTAAAATTAGTTTTGAAAAAATAAAAATAATAATTAAGATAAATTATATGAAAGAGTTTTTATAAATCCATTTATGTATAAGTTAACGTAATTATTTTTTTTTCTTTCTTAGAAGTGCTTATAGGAAAGTTTGTCTAATCAAAGGGCATAATACATGTATCAAGTAATCAAAGTGAAATATTGACTAAATTTAAAAAATTGAATAATTATGTCATAATTGATTTTTTATTTATGTATTTTTACGTATATTTCTGGAAACAAATTGTTTTAATAAATACTAATTTTATTTAAACTTATATTTTGGAATACAACTTATTTGAATTTATTTTTTAAGAAGACTAATTTTATTTATACTAATAATTTAGAGTTCATTTTTATTTATTTTACACTTTCGGATTGATTATGGTTTTATTTGAAATTATATTTTCAAAAATACGTTTCAGATAACTTTGTTTGAAATTCACAATTTTTTATTATATAACCATTATACTTACAAATATTTAAAACATGTTTTTTTAAGAAGTATCCGGTGAATAATGGGACGGCCACCCAATTGCAGGAATGCTCGAACAAATTGCTTGTGATATCTATCTTGAGTCTAGTGTATCTTTGAGGCTGACTCATCTAAATTTTTACTGTTAAAAAATATCCAAATTTTATGTTCAAAAGGAAAAGAAAAACTGTCACAGAGTTAACTCTCAATGAATACCAGACAGGGACAGGCCAACAAGAAGTATGAAAAATTAATAATGCAAAATGAATTTGCGTCCAGAAATGGAGTTGTGCAGTGTGAAGTTGTTGAGCAAACCAAGAATGATTTGGTGTGTGTGAGCTGGAGATTGTAGCGCCTATTGTGCCTTTAGAGGGACCCTTTTCCATGTGAAACTGTTCCATTACCTTCATCACAAAATCTCATGTCTGGTGCAACCTCATAGAATTGTGGCTCAATGTCTTTAATGTTTTCTTGACTCTCTTTTCGTAATCTTCAATGGAACAGCTATGCTTCTTTTGTCCTTGCGTATTTGTTTGAATGTGAATCCAAATTCTGCTTTCTTCACCCTTTCTAGTTCACCTTCTTTCATGTATCTCTTCCTTCTTCAGGCCAATTCCTTACCCTCAATATTTCTACTTCTTAAGAGGGTTATCCTAAACCCTTGACTTCTAAAAACAAGATATTGAGAGATTTCATGGATTATCAGTTTTATATTTTTTTATTTATTTTTGAGTTTTATAACCATTTATCTATGTTTATACTAAGATAACTATAACATTTTGATTTTAATAACTAATGTAGTTGGTTAATGTTACTATCTTAATAGGTATATAGAAACTAAAACACATATATATAAACTACAGTAACGATTTTAAATAAGAGTATTTTTATAATTATGATTTAACTAAAGCATCTTCAAGAATTTTTCTACAAACACATCTCTAAAATTTTATATATTTAAATCTTAATCTTCATTTGCATTTTACATTTTAATATTTTGAAAAAAAAAAATAGTAATAGTTAAGGCTATCAATAGAGCTCACAATGGTTTATCTAAACCTAAATGTAAGTTATGCGTTCACAATATTTATTTATCATAAGTTTTAATTATACTATATTTTAAAATTTTTAAAGTATTTATTCCTCATAAATTTTAGTTCTACGCCAAAATAATAGTAATTTTTTAGAAAGATTTTTATACCTGAATCATGTATTATAAATAATGTGTGTACTAAAAGAAGCCTTTTGATATAGTATTACAGTGTAAATTTTGTCTTTTAATCGAATTTCCTTTAATTCTAAAATAATTCAAGACCATTAATATTAAAATACCCACCAAAATATAAAAATCATTGTCAAGATGAACTTCCCTTCTACTTTTCCTTGTTCTTTTCAAAATTTAAGTGGATGATTGGTAGCTGTTTAAGATGTTGACTATAGCAATTTATCTTAAGTTTATGAATAGACAGACTACATAAAGCTTGAGTGATGCATGAAAGTCCATTTCCCGATATTCTGAAAAGCTACTAACATTATAGCCACGTTTTTTGGTGGAAGAACAGCATCATCAGCATCATCTATTGTCAAAAATAATTGTTGTACACAAGCTGTAAGTGTTGACTAAACAAGTTATGACGCCGTCATGGATACATGTTTTTCATTTCTCTTATTAAAAAAATCACAACAAATTCTTCAAATAATATATTAATATTTCCTCTGGTGGAAGGAGTTAAGAATTGACTACCACACAAAAAGTAGATTAATTTGCTCAATGAAAAAAATCAACTTTTCCGTTGCCGGGACTTGAACCCGGGTCTTTCGGGTGAGAGCCGAATATCCTAACCTACTAGACTACAACGGAATTTTGATATGCATTCTACTCATTTTTATTTATAAACATTTTTTTTCACACAAAATACATTTTAGTAAAAAAATTGGAAGTATATTTTATGAAACGTTTTGTAATTTATATAAAATATGAAAAATATTTTTCTCATGTAAATTATTATGAATTTTCGTTTTTATTAATAAAATATGCGAAAATATTTTGAAACTTGTTAACAATTAAAGTAAATTTAGTATATTGATAATATTGTTTTAATAAATTAATTATTTTTATAGTTACGAGTTATACTAAGACAAAATGGAATAACTATTTTAATATTTGAATATAGACACTTGTACAACTTACCTAAATCATTAATCCAATTCTAGAGACTTATTACTTGAAACGTAGGACTTAGGTGTTTGATTTAATCATAAAAAAAGGAGAAACATATACTATATTTTATATTTTTTTCCTTCTGTTAGAATTAAGAATCCTACCTCCATAACACGTAAGTTAAAGTTTGCATAAAAAATTATTATTGAGATGGTTTCAGTTTTGATTACATATATAACTTTTCTTTTACCTCGTTGCTTAATGTATTGATCATTATCGTTAGTTGCAACATTGATGTTCAATTCTTCACTGCTACATATATACCTCTGTAGAAATTGTAAATAGATACTAGTAAGTACAATTACAACTGACATTTTAATTGAATGGAAATGTTAGTGAACATCTTAATAACAAAATAGTAAACAAAAATATTTAATTTAATTAAAATATAACATAAAAAATATGAGAAAATCAATTTAATTACGAGTTATAATTTAAAGTTCAAAGTAATAAATAACATTAGTTTTTATTTAAATTCAATGTATTAAATAATATTCAAATGTTGGTTGGGTGAGAAGTACAGTATAATCCTCCTCTTAAATGTTTCTTTTATAGTAAATACTTGTACCAAAACCAGGACTATCTGTATTTATAATAATAACAACAACTTAGGTTCAAACATGGTTTCCTTTCTTAACATATGAATGTCTGACTAACATTTATGCAAATGAATATGACATTATTTGTTTCATGCCTTTTTAGAATGTTTTAGTTCTTCTACCTTGTGTTTTGATTTTTGACATGTTTATAACTTTTTTTTACACAAGGACATTAAATTAAGAATAAATTTAAATGATTTTTTATAAGTTAAAATTAATTTATATAGATTAAAGAAATAAAAAAGTATATGAACAAGTTTTTATAACTTCAATTATACGTAATTTTTTTTTTTATCTCCGAACAATCTTCTTGTAAAATTTTTGCTCTTAAAAATTACACAACTAAACTTCCTAGATTTATTCCATTTCCCTCTAATCTTGTACATATCCATAGCGTGTTTTTTTTCTCAAAAAAAATTAATCAACGGATTACTTTTTAAAAATAACCAATTTTTTTAGCTTGTTAAATATTTCAAAATAATCGAGGTTGAAAATATAAAAAATCTAATTATCAAAAGCTATTCCAACAACTTTATAAAACATCAACTTTTTTATTCTACGAAAGTAGTATCTTTATTATAAAAACATGAATTGTCTTCGATTTTTAAATCTAAAATTAATTAATAAATTATTCTATACAGAATTTATTCTTCTTTTAATATTAGATGGTTTGCATCATACTATATGAAAGTTCATTCTCTCCCCTTTTCTTTCTAGTATAAATTTTTATAGATATATCCGATTTCATGTTTTTTTTACATGATAGTTTAATATTTTATTATGATGAATAATTTTATTATTTAATTTATTATAATTGAATATTTATTTTTTTAATATTATATATAATATTAAACAATTTATTGGTATATATTAATTTTTTTATTTATTAAAAAAATAGTTAAAATAAAATATAAAATTACAATAAGTGATTATCTTGTTACAAGAAAAGAATATGGTTATGTTATATTTATACATCTTGATATAAATATTAAATAACTCTAAAGTTAATTTTTTTTATAAGAGATCCATTTGTCAATTTTAGATAATGAGACACTCGAGACAATAAAAATAGAAAGAAACTTAAATATGAATCATATTGGAGATATTATGTTCTTTTTCTCATACATATTTTCTATATATAATTGAAATCATTATTATAATAATATTTAATTAATTAATTTGATTTGGTTTTATTTCAACCGGTTTCAAAATGTCATATCCCAAATCTAATAACTCAACTTCAAAAAATAAAATAAAAATTGATCCAATTTATTTAATTGGTAATTGATTTTCAATTTTTTTCAGGTAGATTCAATTATGACTTTTGATCTCAAAGTGTTTTTTTTTTTTTTTTCATTGAATGCACATAATAGTGACTAGAATACCATTTTAATATATAATTATACTTCATAAAAATAGAGTTATTTTGAAATTTATTTTTTTATTTCACAAAAATCAATACAAATTATCTTTTATTTTATTCTATTATTCCATAATTCTAATAAAAGAATGTAATATAACCCCTTTAATGAAATTTTTAAAGTTACTAAATTAAAGAAGAGTGGGTTATAGTATGTAGTAAATGTTTTAAGAGATATTTTACATGTATTAAATTGGAGATGCTCTTGAAAAAGCAGCATACATGCATTATTACTAACCAATTGCATTCATTGCAGGCGGCAGGAGGTAGTCAGTGCTCTTAAATTCTCATTTCATCACTTCCAATAATTATTTATTATATGCTTCTTTTTCTTATGCGAAAAATTAAATTAATGATGCGCGTGTACGAATATAACCATTTATAAATTTTTAGATTTCACTCATTAATTATTCGTTAAGGTTTATGTTTTTAGTTAAAAATAAATTCTAAGTTAATGTTTGTTTAATTATTTAAATTAACGAAATTTAAACTTTAAAGACCTATTATTATTTGGAAAGAGAGACTAACTAAATGAATATTGTTAGAAATTTTCTAAGATATATTCAATTTTTATGATTAAAAAACTTAATATTTTCTAGTTGAGAGTATAGCTAATGTTGAGTATTATAAACATTAGCTTCCGTGTTATTGATGGGGAAAGTTTTATTGACCTTTATTATCTATATATTAATTATAAAATATGCATATTGAATTTTTATGAGAATGTTAACTGATATTGATGTTTATAATGAATAAATTATTATTTTCGTTTAGTAAGTTAAGAAAAAGTTAACATCCAAACTTTTTAAATAATTTTGTATTAATAAATAATTGTCTCATTTTAAAATATTTTTGTTTGTAAATTCAATAGTCCTGTATAATTTAAAAATCAAAGTCAAAAGTCAATTTAAATACATCTTTTTTTATTTAATATTTAGAAATATATTTTAACAATAAAATTATAAGGGAACTCTCTTGTTTGAAATGTTAAATAAAATAAAATATTTTCTCTTGTTTGAAATGTTGAATAAAATAAAATATTTCTTTCAATTGACTTATTTCTCTAATTTTAATCTTTTAATTTTTTTCTAAATTATCTGTTTAGAATAAAATTTTATTATAGGACAAACATGAAAATGCAATATCAACATCAAATTGTTAACATTATACGTGCTGTATTTCTCCTTTTCTAAACATTTAGACTTTCAAGGATATGGATAACATTTTATATTATCATATTCCAACATACAAAAAATACCTGGCAATTAATTATAAATATAATCGTGTATAAAGTGGAACTTAATAAAATATCATGGAGAGTCCATTGTGGTACAGTGAAGCAAACAAAAGTGGACCAATATGCACATGAGATATTTGTAAGAAGTCTCTGCCACAGTTACATTTGGAGTTAAGGAAGTGCAATTGATTGCTGTGTTCTTCTTTCTCCATTTAAAGTGGAAGCCCGGCGATGAAGTAGTAGTTTTAAGCCTTAAATGCCGTAATTAATTTAGGGAACCGTTTTTTAAATGCTCCAGCAACCACTCACTTCCTCAGACCCTTACGTGGTCTATTTAAATAATGATGCATGGCATTGTTGAATGCACATAGTTGAGTTCTCACTTGGGAAAAATTCTGAGCTTTTGCAGTTGCAATTGCAAGGCCTTGGTGAGGCAATGGAGTACATGATGGTGAAAATCATGATACTGGCCACAATGCCATTGTTTTCACTTGCTGTGGACAATGCCCTAGTGAGGCAAGTGGCTTCAAAGTATAATGTGTCTTGCATACTAGTTTTTGGAGATTCAAGTGTTGATTCTGGCAACAACAATGGCCTTCACACCACAATGAAAAGCAACTTTCCTCCCTATGGGAAGGACTTCTTTGACAGCCGCCCAACAGGAAGGTTTAGCAATGGCAGACTTGCCACAGACTTTGTTGGTAAAAATATTCAACCCTTTTTTCTTTTCTTTTCACCCTCTTGTTTCATGCTGAAAGATTAATTACTAGACCAACATAATGAATTGCTTTCAGAAACTAATTATTAGGCCAACATAATTAATAATATATCATGTGACATGTTCTGGTGTCCCATATGCTTGGATCAGGTTCAACTTTAACTAATAATATCAAATATTTGAGCTGAGGATACAAATGAAATGAATATATCTCACAAACACCTAGGAGTATTAAAATTTTACATTGTTATTTATTTGAATGAATTTCTTTCATTTCTTTATAAATGTGTTATCACTAATTAAGCTGATCCGTAATGTGTAGAGTGGGGAAAGGAAATGAATGAATGTATTTCCTCACAAAATTACCTCCAAAAAAGATAACCTAGGAACAGTATCCAAAGCACGTGTTTATAGATAAATTATCTAAATTGACTTAATGCACCGTCTTGCCTACCATACCTTCAAATTCAACCTTTAATTAAAAGAATAGAAAGGACAAGGATAGAATTTTAGATTACTTGTCATAAAGGCTTTGAATACCATGTCAAAAATATAGTTTGTTAGGTGAAGACATTTGATGTGTTATTAATACGCTGTCTATGAATAAAATCATAAAAACAATTCATTTCTATATTGGTTAAATGATTCATGAATACCTTTCTATTATAATCATCAATTCAATGATCTCTTTCTTCACATCTTATTATTATATTCATATTTATACTGTTCTATTTAATTTTTTTTTCGTCTCAAAAAATGTAAATGTCAACGTAACAATGTCTTGTCATTATCTTCGCATTATAACACATAAAAAACCATCCAAAAGCGATCTTAGGACTTAACCCTGATATGGTAAACGGAACTTTAGAAGCATTAATCTAAAAAGGCGTAGAATTTGACAAAGCATGAGTTTCCACAACTAAAAATACAATTAAAACATAGTATTCACGTCACATGTTTCTACGTGTTTTTTCATCTCATGTTAGAAGCATATATATTCTTTTGCATGTAAACTGAGTATCAGTGTTTCCAATTAAACACATGTGCAGCTGAAGCAGTGGGGTACAGAGAGGTGATTCCACCGTTTCTGGACCCTAATTTGAAGCCGGAAGATCTTCAGTATGGTGTTAGTTTTGCATCAGCGGCCACAGGTTTTGATGATTACACAGCTGAAGTTTCGGTACATAATTCTGTGAACTTGATTTGCAACATAAAGAGTTAGAAAAGTACTTTAATGTTTTTGTGAGTTAAGTAGCTAATTAACCGTGTTGTGGTGCAGAATGTTTTGTCTGTTTCGAAACAACTGGAGTATTTTGCACATTATAAGATCCACTTGAGAAGAGAGGTGGGTGAAGAAAGGGCTGAATTCATTACAAGAAATGCCTTGTATATTATCAGTATGGGTACAAATGACTTCCTCCAGAATTATTTCTTGGAACCTACTCGCCCTAAGCAATTCAGCTTGGAAGAATTTGAGAATTTCTTGCTCTCTCGCTTCTCCAAGGACGTTGAGGTTCTCTCTTTCTCCATCTATACTCAATTCTTACATTTTATCTATCATCAAAGTTAGTTGAAAAGTTACTTCAAAGTTGAAAAACTTGTCCAAAACTTAATACATAAAACTATACATGAAGTTCGCTTATTAATTTACAGGTGCTTATCAAAGTAACTAATAAACATAAATATCATGAATGATTGCATGTTTCTGTCGTATTTTTATATGGTTTTAGTTTTATTTCATGGATAAAAACTATTTTTAAAATTTTAGTTTTGATAATATGATAATCAAAAAAATATATTCTTAAATGCATAGTAATGTTGATTAATATAATAATATTGTTATATATGCTTTTAGATTCGATTGAGTTAGTATTATCGTACGTCCATTATCAATATTGTGAAATACGATGTTAAAATTTATTTATGGTTAAATATGAGTTATGATTTGTGATTGATTTTATCACATGATCGAAATCTAGTTCTCTACGGCTAGGACTTGATTCCATTGACTTTAATACTCTCTGTCCTACTTCACAGTTCGCATTTAATTTTGTTCTTGCACAGATATTATATTTTGATGCATTGGATAGACCTGTGTATGCCAGAAAGACTAGGCCCCAGGGTGATAATCCCACAGAAAATGACACCAACAATAAAGTGTTATCTATCACACCAGATTGATTTGTGGCTGACCATTGTGTGGTTAGCAGTTTTAGATAATGAGATAAACAGAATTATATAAGATTAATGGAGTTAACTTATGTAGTATCAGAAATAAGAACGAAATACTATATTATTGGTTAGACATTAATTGTCGAAATATCCTTCCTTAACTATCGAAAAATCAGTCTGCCTCAAGTAGTTTTACGATGCTTATCCCTTTCTGATAAGTTTTATGTCCAAAGAGCTGTCCCTTTCAATCTTTCGTTCTCATATCCAAAACTATTCAATGTCTCACCAATACAACAATAGAGGCTCTTCCACCCCTTTCAATTAATAATTTTGAAGAAAACTTTATTTTTTTAATTTATTATAGTTTAAGATTATATATTTACTGTGTAATTTTTTTTCATATTATAACGAAAAAAATAAACATTAACTGCTGAATCTCATGATAAATAGTTATAATTCATTTACATTTTAAAGACAGTTTGAAAGGGTACATGTGAAGTATGTTGGTGGTTACAGGAAATGCATAGACTTGGTGCCAGAAGGTTGATCATTGTAGGAGTTCTCCCTCTGGGATGCATTCCACTTATCAAGACACTTAGAAATGCCGAAGGCTGTGATAAAAGTTTAAACAGTGTAGCTCATGCATTCAATGCAAAATTACTACAGCAATTAAACTTCTTGAAGACAAAACTTGGCTTAAAGACTGCTTTGGTTGATGTTTATGGCATGATCCAACGTGCAGTCACCAATCCTAAAGAATATGGTTAGTATTCTACTTAATCACCGTGAATTATGTCAATGTTGAAGTTACTTTTCTGAGAGGTTATTTTCATTGGTCCTTCACGTTGTTTTGTAGTAGCTGCTTACATGTTCACTGCTCACACAAATTTTAACCAAAAAAAGTAGACAATGTATAAAATAATGCTTTTCTTTGTTCTACTTAAGCACAAGCAGGAGCAAGTTCCTATTTCATGTACTTTGCTCTTGTTGGTTGACTGCAGGATTTGTGGAAGGTTCAAAAGGATGTGTTGGGACAGGGACAATAGAATATGCGGATTCATGCAAAGGGGTGAATAGTTGTTCGGATCCAGACAAATACGTATTCTGGGATGCTGTTCATCCAACGCAGAAAATGTACAAGTTGATAGCTGATGAAGCCATTGCATCTTTTATCAATAATTTCTTTTGACAGGGCAACCAATTTAATATTTATGTCTATATATGATGCCTGTGTGTCAAAATTTCTTTCAAAAAGACCCCTGTAGTTTCAAATAAACTGTTGAATTTGAAACTGCAGGCTGTGCAATGTAATTTTGTTTTACAATTAATTTTGTTATATTAAATTTTGGAAGAAATATTTATTATTTGATAAGATAAATCTAAGGGTAGGTTATTTTCATTTTAGAAATATAATACAGCATAATCCGAAGAGTATTAATATAATACAACCATAATCCTACAAGTATTAATATATTAACTTTTAAAATTACCAGTCAGATTGATTACGGAATATGATTATAGGGTGTGGATGATACCTTTCTGAAACATTATTCTTTATGTAACAAACCTGCTTCAGATCTTTCAATCCATTAATATTCATCCTTTATGTGCTCTAAAATGGGAAAGTTGATTACTCGCCCATCATATACAAGACTCTTATAAAAAATCATTTATCCATTTTTATTAACAGAATATTATTATCGTATTCGATATGATTTAATGATTTCTCCCAGTGAGCAAAGGGTTGAGGAAGGTAAATAATTAGTGAGTTTCATGCAAAGCCTAAAACACAGATAAGTTTAGTTAGGCTCCTAAAGGGTCTTCATTCTTAATGAAGTTAAAATGAGTTAGGAGTTTCAGCATGGGAAAGTCTTACTACAATGCCTACATCAATTATTGGAGTGCGGTTTAGCCTGACATAACTTTGGAAAGTCTCACGTATAGTTGGAAAGTTCCACTAATTTAGGTTGAGAAATTGAGGGTCCTTCTTGAGTCCTGTTTCACTGTGTATGGAAAATACTTTGAGTAGCAATATTGTGGAAAACAAGATACATAATGGTTTTGCTATCGGGAAATATGTAGCTCAAGAGTTGCCAAAAGGGAAGGTTTAGCTGGTGATACTTATGTTCTTGTTCGTGTCACATCACTGTGAGTGTGAAAGCCATCGTTGATTACAAAGGCAGTGTACTTGGTATCAAACCAGCATCTAACAATACGGTTTTAACACTTCTTATACCTTAAGTTCAAGGTCTTGTTAGGTTGGTTTAATGGCGTGACGTTATATATGTCGGCATTGCAATAAGTCTTTATTGGTGCAATAGTGATGGATTCTAGCTCACAAATCATGCAACGAGATTATAGTAACAAGGAGGAGGGTGAGTCTTGAGAGTTCATTCATTTTGAGTGAAAAATCATCTAGCACCATGAATTAGAAACTTGTGCAAAAATAGTGGTGGGGTTAGAGCCAAGGGTTAAGAATCACGATGATTTTAAGTGCAGGGTAGAGGAAGTTGTTATTCTTCCCTTTTTTGGGAAATACATTAGCAGGAGGAGAAACGAAGTGCAAGATTAGCTACTCTTAGTTTGCCATGCATGTATCTGACGCAGTTAATCATGCAAGACTAATTTATAAACTTAATCACTTAATCATGATTACCAATGTATCTAACGTAGTTAATCATGATTAACTTAATCATTTCCATCAAATATTAAATTTAGAGAGCTTACTTCTTGGGCTTTAAGGCCCAATGTAACTTTTTGTGAAAGATGCTTCTTCCTACACCTGATGGTTTTCTTCTGCACCCCTAAATGAAAGTAAAATTACCATTTGAACCTTAATGAAAATAAATAAATAAACCCTCCTATACTCCTCTTCATTAAAGGATATTTTATAATCTAAAATATACAAATTCAAATATAATTTTGTATTACATTTTAAATTTTACAATCCAAAATATAAATAATCACAGTGAAAATTATTGAAAGTCTGCGGAATTTTCAAAATCTTGTCAAAGATAAATAATAGACATATTTTTATCGTACATTTAGATAAATCTAGTTTAAACACGCAACAGAAATATATTTTTATTATTCAATTACGGGATGTACTTTGATATACACAATAAAAGTATGTTTTTTTGTTAAAAAGTATTTTTTTTATAACAAATTGAAATGTGAACTCAAATAAAATGGATGTGATAATAAAAAATTCCCTCCCCTAGACAGGTCCAAATAAATGTCCCCGGACTACAATTCAAATCCAAGCCCTCTTAATATGTTAAGATCTAGCAAATCTTCAACACTTGATTTTTCTATTATTAGATGAAATCATACGCTGATCTCACTAGAGAAATTACGTTCTTTTCTATGTATAAGTATGACAATTTAATTAAAATACATTAATAATGTTAAAAATGTATGCTTTATTTATAATAAATCACAAGATATGACAAAATTACTATTTTTAACAATTTAATCTAAAAATAAATTTTAATTAATTGAGAGTGTAAAATTTTTATATTAACAATACACGAAAAGGAAAATCTATATATATTTTCAAATACATTGCTAAAATGATAAAATAAATAAAGGAAACAGTAGTACAATAATTAAAACAAACAATAGATAAATGAATAATAAAATCCTACAATATTTAGAAGTGATAAAAAGTAAATTTAATAAATAAATTAATCAATATAAATAAAAGATAAAAACAAAAACACTATTTCAATCATCAGCTTTTCAAAAAAACACTACATTTTACATGGAAAAAAATTATTTATAAAACATTACTGATATCGTCCAACGTGTTTTCCAACTAATAAAAAATAAACTAAAAATCCTTACCAAACAAACTCTTATGCTTGTAGCTTTCTAGTGTTCTTTTGCTTTGATTCCATTGACTCTTACTTTACAACTTTTTTTGCATTTAATTTTGTTGGCACATACATGGGATTATATTTTTCTGCATTGAAATGGGCCTCCGTGTCGGAAATCCCAGGCCCCGGGATGATAGGTACATACTGAAAACAACAACAATAATAAAGTGCTATTAATCGCACCATATTAATATAATTAAAAATATATATTATCTTTAAATTTAAAAAAACTAATAATTTTTTTTATTAAAAACAGACAGTTAAAAGAATAGATAAAATATTTGATAAGATGAGGCAAGGATAAGATATTATTCTATTAGAACTATAAATAAATGCCGCCATAATCTTATTTTAAATTAACTTGTGTAACAATGTAACACACTAAAATTATTATTTTATTTAAAACACTTGTCGTCTTTCTCTTTCTTTATGACCTCAGAGTATCTCTTGATCGCGAATTAAAAATTAATCCTCAAAATACAAAAAGTTATTTAAAAATTATTACTTTTTACATACATGCAACCTTAAAATAAAATCTTTTACTATATATTTAGGAAAACAACATCTGTTGTGAACTCTGAAGTTTAGAGTGAAGGTTGGAAAAGCAGCATAGGGTTGAGGGTGAGGGGGGAATAAACCCCTTTTATGTAAAGCCAAGAACACGAATTCAGTATAAGAATATTGTTTGGCCTAGGCTCATAGTGGTCCTCATTCCTAGTTCTTCTTGTCTTACGTGATACCATCAAATTAATGACTGCTCCCCTTTAGCGTTGGAAATACCTGCATTCTGTAGTACTTCACTTAATAATACCCACTTATTTCAACATGAAATTCTAGATTATTTTCGAAGAAAGAAATTGATAAATATGATAATTATTTAAATTATAATACTATTTAGTGCTGCATGTGTTTCTACTATATATAATTTATTGATCTCCATATGACTCGTGTTCTTGAAATGTTTGTAGCTTGCTCATCTATACATTTGATAGTTTCTCAACTCAAATGTCTTCTTTTAGACATAATGTTTTCCTTGTAAGTCATTCAATTGTACCAGTGTTTATTGCAAACCTTGAATTAAAAATAACTAAAGCAATTGGTATTTTCATTTTGAGGTTTAGGATGTTACTTAAATGTATGTTGTGAATGTTGGAAACATAAGGTAATGGTATATAATAAAAAATTCATGAAACTCAACATCGACAAATAAATGGACTGAGAAATAATATAACAAAGAATTCATAAAACTCAACCCCAATGAATAGATTTAGAAAGTATATAATAAAATCATTCAGCTATATCATCCAAGTTTCGTTATTTCAAAGTATTTTGAATTCAGACAATAGAAACTTATAGATTTAATGCATTGATATAATTTGAATTTTTTAATATTACACATTACTTAAACAAACACAAATATTTTAGTACTTTCTAATTTTACCACCTACATAATTTAGTACACTTGTGAAAGAGATAATAGAAAATAGACAAGACTAAAACCCATAATTGATTAAAAAAAAGTCTCTATAGAAACTTATTCTAGTTTCTGACGATGAAGTCAATGGTAGATATGCTAGCCAAGAAGATGTTGTGATATGCCCTTTCAGTTGGGTGAATCGAATCCCAGAATACATACTTGGATGGATCAAGGCACACATTCGAAATCTTATTACACAATATTGATGCTTCAATGAACCCACTTCCACAGCACCCACTATCAACCTCATCAAATCCTACCAAACACAAACAAAACAAAACTATTAGGTAACCGACCATTTTGTAAATTTTGCTCTGAGAGAAAAAACAAAGCATTGCGTGAAGCAGGTAATAAATATTTTTACTAACCAAATCTCTTACGAGATTGAATCATATCGGCAATGGGTTTATATATGTCAACATAATAGATCTTAGGTTTTGAAGCAGAGAAATTGAGGTGCAATTGCATTTTGTGCAATTGACGTTGAAGGAGGAGATTGTAATCTCTTGCGACGGAGGAGTATTCATCAATGCAATCACGCTGGAACAAGGCATTTGGGGAGTTCATTGTGATCATCAGTGGTAGGCATCCCATTGGAGGTATTCCAGTTATTGCAATCTTTCGAGCACCTTCTGCCAACAATTTCTGAACAATTTTTTTACCAATTAAACACTTTGGATCGTCATACAATGAAAACTAATTCAAACCCTACCATGCAACAACAAATGTAGACAATACACTCAAGTACTATATCATATGTCGGATTTTAAATCTTATGTTCGTCTCACCAAATAACTCACTCTACATTAACTGCGAAAGATAATAAATAGGTCTCTTATTGAATTTAAACAATTTTATCAACATAATTGTAAATATGAATATCCATGTAACTTATTTGAAGATAAATTAGAAGTGAACATAGTATTTTATTGAAATTATGATTATTTTAAGACGGATGTAGTAAAATTTTTCTTTTGGAATATTTTTAAAAAAATAATTATTTGTGGTTGAAAATATTTCATATTAAAAATATACGAAAATAAAAAAAAATGGACGCGTGAGTTTTTAGGTAATAACGTTATAAGTTACATTGTTAATTAATTTTTATTTTTTTTTTGTCCGAAAGTCAGTATAGAAGGTAGGTGTTGGTAATGAGGGATGCACATACTGGATTAAATAGTACCGGACTTATTCCTAATAGTACTTTCTTTATTTTTTCCAGTTCATTATTCTATTATTTATATTTTTATTATTTCGCCTAAATTTAATTAGCTTATTTATGTATTTATTGTCATATAAAAGTAAATATGACAAAACAATTTTTTTCTATAAATGTTTTATTAATTTTTTTTGAAAGAAACAAAAGGTTTAGGTTTTATTTCGCTTAAAATAATATTATAATAGCAAAATTTGTGTTCAATTATCTTGACTATTTAAACTATGAATAAAACAGTAGTTAGCAATATAGTGTTTGGCAAAGGAGTGAGGTTGAAACCTGCCATTCCAAAACTTGACTTTTACCCTCCAATTCCAAATCACAAATGTGACAATAACAATTTAGATTCTATAACAATGAATAACTAAAATAAAACTTATTTTTTAAATCAATCATAAATGAGACTACGCTTATAGTCCCATTACCTGTGAGAACTAAATTGAGAATTTGTCTTATATTAAAAATAATAATTACCTGATTTGTTTCTCTCTTAATTAGTTTGAACAAATGAACCAGTATCCACCAAACATCTTTTAATATTAAAAAGAAGTTGTTTGTACTGTGTTTGCTTTGGCACAGCAAGCAATTTGTTTAACTCTGTTTTTTTTTTTTTTTTTTGTTATTGTAATTTAGGTGTTATGGGGTTTGTAGGGTTCAGTCTTTATTAATTTTCATATCTAGATAGTCTCAACCTCACTACCCATTCATATTTGTCCCCCTCTTCATTACCATTAAATTCTCTGACTCTCTTTCTACATCTTCCACTTCGCTTTTACTTATTACTCAGACTGATTTTCTCTGATAAAAGTAGTTTGTTCAGTATCCCCTTTCCTTCTTCATTTTAAAATGTCTAAATCCCTATTCAATTGCCCCAAATAAACTGTTTATTACACGGCTACTGCTGAAGAATGTTGTCAGAGTACTGCTCAAAGAATTTAAAATAAAAATTCATTCAAATTAATAACTTTTTAATGATATTTTCTCTACTGAATTTCTTAATCAGTATCTTAAACACTGGTAGATCAAGGTTACTGCTTAAAAAAAACCACTTTTAGTTTGTCTTTTGCACCTAATAAGTTTCATCTTTAAGATTTATATTAGAATTTCAGCATACCTTTTTCCATGCAACAAAAATTACTAGGTTTTCACGTAAATTCATTTTCACATTTTTTTAAATGCACTAAAACATTTCTTTTCTCTCTTTTTTCAGTAGAATGTAAGACATTTGATGCCAACCAAACCTTTCCAAAAAAAGAGAGAGTAACAGGTGATTGATGAAGAGCAATTCAATTTTACTCCACCTCTCATTATACCTTTCCTCTTATTCAATCTCTTCATTTTCAATATTCTGTTCCAGTTATTTTCATTTAATAAAAATAGTCCAGTTTAGGTACGTTTGTCATTGTATTATATTATCAGTCAGTTAAAAACTAATTTATATACACACTTCTCAAAATAAGTATTACAAATGTCAGTAATTTAATTGTACACGACAATCTATGATCATTGGATCACAAAATTAAAAAAAAAAAAAATACACTATCAATATGTATTCTAATTAACCTCAGATAGAAATACAATTTATCTTCAGAAATGGTTTTATGAAACTTCTTGCATTGTGTTCTTTAAAACTTAAGTTCGTGTAACCATAAAGAAGAGATTAATGATGGAGATTCAAACATTCGCATGGAAGCTGTATCATGGGAGAAATCGAACCAACCTGTATAAAATCTGTTATGTGTTGAATTAAGAAGTGCTGATACGCTTGGAGAGTGTAGCTTTTTCTTCGTAGTGGTAGAGCAAAATAATTAAGAACGAAGTCATTTGTACCAGCACTGATGAAAAACACAGCCTTCTTCATATGATCTTCAACTCTTTGCTTACCCACAGCATCCTCCATCCTCTTTTTGCATTCTCTGAAATATTCCAACTGCTTTTCTAGTGGAATTACATTCTGAAATTCATACAGAATTTCACCTTATAGATAGATGCTTAAACATGAAAAATACTACTTTCTTTATGAATTAAGATTAATATAAAACTTCTCAGCACACATTCTTAAATAATCCTTGTTCATTTCAGTATATCAAGCGCCTAGTTAACTCTGGTAATCTTTTGTTCTTTTCCTTTTACCACTTGATATAATGTATGACATGTTCACTTATCTCTTTTAGCATTGGTCGGGGATGTATGTATTGATGATTTTCCAAATCAGAGTGAGACAGAGATAGAAAGTAGAGACTATTTCTGGGCCAGCAATATAACTCATAAAAAGAAAGAAAGAGAAATAGAAATACGGTGATGGTTGGTGTAAGTGGGTCAAAGCCAGAACCAGCAGAGGCAAAACTGACTCCTGTCATTAGCTCTTCAATATTGGTGAGGCTTGGATCCAGATAAGGTGGAAGAAGCTCTTTCTTCAGACCTATGTATGAAACTGCACACATCACCACAATGTTAATTAATTACACAATGTAGGTTAAGTTTAGTTTTATATATATGAGTCAGTGTGATAATTATTTACCAATGTAATCAGTGGCAAGCTTCCCATTGGTAAATCTCCCTGTAGGAACATGGTTGGAAAAATCCAATCCATAAGGTGGGAAATTGCTCCTGAAAGGTGTCTTGATATAGTTATTGTTTCCGGGGTCAACCGTGGAGTCTCCAAACACATAAAACCCTGAGAGTGTTATGTTTAAAGCTTCAACTTTGGCCATGATACTTAGCAGGCATAGAATGAAAATCTGCATAAGAGAAAGAAACAAGTGTGTATCACAAGTTCCCATGGCGTTAGAACTTTTTTTTTGAAGTATGGACTTGGAACTTGGAATAGTGAGATGAATGACTCTGAATATATAGAGTTATTTTATAGGTGAAGTACAACTATACATGGGCAATGTTCATGACCAAAATAACCCTGTGAAATATGATGTTTTAACTGTAACTTTTTTCATATGAATTTATTGTGTGCATTGGTTGGGAAATTAAATCAAACATTTCCTTCTATTAATGTTACAACCTCTTAACTACCCATGTTATTTTAATTAGTTATATCATACAGACAACAAGGTGGGAGACATACCACACAGCTTTTATATCTAAAATAGTCTGGCAAAAGGACGATTTGAACAATAATTAGATAGGATTCAGCAATTTCTTCTGTCAAAAGAAATGAAGCAAAAAACACTTAGATCTAACAACATCCAATATATCCCTTCTATTTTAACTTTTCATTTTCATCATTACATCGAGAAACAGCAAAAACGATTATATCAGAGTGTTTACCTGTTCTCTTTTAGATTATACTCAATTTGCATGTCTCCAAACAAATTATGTTGCAAAACAATTGTGTTACATAAGGTGTAAAATTTATTAGCGGCAAAGAGAGAGGTCCTAAAAATAATTAGTTATGTTAGCTTGTTGTCTTATGTACATTAAAAATTAACAGAAATACCACCAATCGAGCCAACATCTCATGTGGCATGCGAGAATACTTACAAGTAAAAAATAAATAAATAAAAAATTGTATTCCTATTCTTCTCTTGTATAACATTGATGAGCCGGAAAATTTGTGTATAGTTATAAACATCCACATTTGAAAGAGACGTCAGTGTTTAAAATGGGAAGTGAGATGTGACTTTTTTAATAATTTTAAATTTTCTTCACATCATGTTAAGGATATGCTTAGATAAAATTTTCCGAAAGAGTTTTTTATGAAGAAAAAAAAAGTTTCTCTGTAATCAAATTAAAATTATTTTTAAAAAAATCTCTTATATTAATTCTTTTAAAATATTGTTTATAATCTATACATAAAATAATTTTAGTTTATAAGTATCTTTTACTTTGAAAGTGCTTCTGAAACCGTTTATTTTTTTACTGTATTTGTATGGTAAGTATTAAACATGTTTTTGTATTTTTGAAATATTAAACTTATCATTTTATTTAATACTTTTTCATAAAATAATAAGAAAAATGTAGGAGAAATTATTTATTAATCTTTTTATTCCTGTTGAGTTTTATGTTAGGGATTCATAATAGAGGATTTCTGTTTACACCCTATGTTTTCCTCCTACACACATATAAATGTTAAAATTTTTACTTTGTCCTAATTATAGAAAAAATTATCTAATTTTGAATAGACTTCTAAATCGACAAGTCACTTATCAATTCCATAATCCAAATATTATGTAATCTATAATACATTTCTAAAATGACTTTTAGATTATGCAATCTAACCAAATAGGTTATGAATTCTAGATCTCTTTCCAAAAAATTTCAGATTCTGCGATTTGAAAATTTCTAATATTACTTAACTTGAAAGGGAGAACAGCCAAGAGAGGGAGGGTGGATGTCCAGAGTTAATTTCTTCCTTTAAATACCCCATGGGTGCAAAAGAAATTCCTTCAACTGGGTATATACAAAGGGCGAGCACAAAACAAGCCCAGCCCAAGTCCATTAGAACTTTAGATAAGCATTATGGTGTAAAATCACGCAATCTGGAATTTGTTTCACCAAACACAGAAATATGAAAAATACACGCGCCGTTTGGTTCATAGAATGAAGAGCAATTTTTTAAGGCCCAACCGTGTGCATGGTTTCGTGTTATGTATTTTAATCAACCTCCCATTAATCTGTCACTTCACTAATCAAACTTGCTATTCTTTCGCCCCAAGAAATTCTCATTGTGGATTCCTTCACGTTACCTTCTTTTCATTTAGAATGGCTTCACAGTACTCTTGTATATCCGCTTTGACTAATTACGAGAAAACTGATTATGTCATCATGTTGTCATAGTTAAACATAAACTCGGGTACCTTAGCTATCATTTCATCCCTTTACTTTTTCCCTCATATGAAGCAATTTTTGGCAAATGCTATCATAATTTCCATACAAGGACTACTATTACTATTTGCCACATGAAGCCTATAAGTAATCTTCGTTTAACTTGTATCCCTTGTAAGCTAGATTAGAGCAACCGGTATTGGTTTGACCAACAAAACATTAAATTAGTTCCACCAAACTTACAATGCTTCCAACCTTCAGCAAAAGGCAACAAAGTCCACCCTTGCCAGCTTTCAAATGCTTATGCCTCTCTGTTTCGTAATGTTTTATCCATGAATGTAAGGAACGTATTCCAATACACCGCACAAAGTATACAAAATCAGCATGGGATGAAGTTCCAAATGATTGAACAAGTACACAAGTCAATAAGAAACCAATAAACTAATGTTTTCAATTTTATTAAGCGTGTCACGGGTGTTGAAAATCCTCAAATCCTCCTTAAAAATAGCTGGTAAGTGCATTAAAGCACAAGTTTTCCAATTGGGTTCCATTCATCTATCATATTAAAGCAAATATGATGAGCTGTCAAACAGGCTTTTCACATTTCATATATGCTTTGCTTTATATATATCTTCACCCATAATGTCACATACCCCCCTTCATTATACCAACATGGATATTCAAAGTAATCATGGTGCAACTTCTGAAGGGATTCTTGAGAATGTATGGGCGAAAATTATGAGCAGTGATAAAGCAGATGCAAGAAAAGGTGATGCAGCAGAATCTTGTAACTCTTGGGAAGAACTTCCTAACCTTGATGGTAGAGAAGGGTCCGTGGAAATTCTACAAAGACTTCCAAGTTTAGGGAGGTGGATATCAATGGGAGCTGATTTCTGGGAAGAAGTTTTAGATGGTATTGCTCTACCTAACACAAGCAATACAGAATATTCTAGCAATAACAATATGGAATTTGGAAGTGCTGGTGAATGCAATAACAAGGTGGAAGATGGTGTGAGAATAGAGAAGGAAGTTAGAAAACACTACAGAGGAGTTAGGAGAAGGCCTTGGGGTAAATATGCTGCAGAGATTAGAGACTCGTCCAAGAAAGGTGCAAGAGTTTGGCTTGGAACGTTTGACACGGCTGAAGAAGCTGCTTTGGCATATGACAAGGCTGCTTTGAGGATTAGGGGTCCAAAGGCATACCTTAATTTCCCACTTGAGAGGGTGGCAAAGGCTTTAGGATGTGACAACAAAGGAACTCATCTTACTTGCAGGAGCATAGGTAACGAAGAAAAAATGATCAACTCTAGGAAGAGGGGATCAAGGGAAAGGGAAGTGTTTGATGATGATGTGATGAATGAAGAACCTGCAAGAAAAAAGTTGGAATGCATGGTAGAAAATGAACTAAGTGTTTTTGTATTTCAGGACCTAGGAAAGGATTATTTGGACAGTTTGCTGTCTTCTTTTTGACATTGATTATAACTGTTGATTAGTCTTTGGTGGTCATATTCATATTCATATGTAGAAATATTATAGCCATTTGTTTCATCATATTTTGCATATCTTTTGTATTTGTCATCAAGCTGAAAGGCTAATTGTTTGGCAGAACCAAAGGTTTAATTAAAATAATAATGATTGATCTGCACAAAGTTTTTCCATCCTTGTTAGCTCAAAACTATATTCTAAATTATTGACTTTGACTTCCGCTCTTGCATGACATGTTCAAGCAAGAATGGTCACATCCCAATCAAACTGTTATTATTATTCCTATTAGTGGAAACAAATGAGTGTAGATGTTATTTTGTATCACACTATTTAATTTTGATGAATTGAAGTTTAATATTTATATTAACTTTATTATATACTTTTGTAGACACGTCAGTTTTTTCTTTATTATTATTATTATTATCATTCAACAGATTAAGTATACATTATTTTGTTTAGTTTATTTAACTTTTTTTACGTTGTAGATTTTGTGTTAGTAAGGATAAAGTTAGTTACGGAACAAATTTTGTTTCTTTTACTTATTATTAAAAAAAATATTATGATTTTAAATACAATTAAAATAATAATTTGTATACTATAATATTCTTCATGCACCTCTCTACCTTTTCTCAATACTCTATTTATAAATATAAATATAAATATGAAACTTTTAATTTTATTTTTTATTTAAAGTATTTTTAGGATTTTAGAATCTGAAAACTTTTTGTTTTATGAATTTGAAAGCAAAAAATGTCTATCATATTCTACAATTAAGAAATTAGTTTTGATTTTTAAATTATACAATCTATAAATTATTTTTTAAGTCATTTTTAACTTTTCAAACGGTACAATCCAGAAATTACGTGACTCTCTTCTCTAACTCCCTCATCATATCTTTCGGATTGATCTGCTTCTTATCAACTTTTGTCCAAACAGACATGGAATAATACAAAAATAAACAACACACAATTGTATTTTCTTTAAACCACGAATCTTCTTGACTTTAGTCTTTCTTTCCTTCATTTCTCTACCTTAGTGTAAAGTTAATTGTACGAAACAAAATATTTCCACATGTGAAATGTGGAAATCAGGGGAGGTTGAAGAGGAAAAGATTACGTAATTCCTGGAATGTACAGTTTTTACTTCAAATTACACAAACTGAAACTAACTAATTTCTGGAATGTATAATTTAAAAGTTATTTTTTTCAAATAAAAAAAATAACTTCAATGAAAAGAAAATTAGAAAGGTGTAACAAGAAATACCCTTGCTCTAAATGGAGGACCAACAATCATGACCCACTTCTACATCACTTATTTAGTGTTTCCTCGTCTTCATGCAAAGACAAACAAAACTTCACCCATTATTTAACAAAAATATCTCTTCCAACTTTAAAAGATTCTTCTTTCTGTATAATTTTTTAATTAATGGATTCTGGGTGAATCATCCCTCTGGCCATTAGAATGAAAGAAGGTTTGTTAATTGGCTTTATAATGCATTTGTACTATTAATTACAATATATTCAACTATCAAATTATAATGAGACTTACAATTTATTTATGGATAAAGAGTGTTAAAAACGTGTATTTGCTTAAAACAATTGAGTAATAAAATTGTCAAAACGAGTGATGATTATTTTGGGATAGAACAAGTTGCTCCGAGTTTTGGCACGTGTCGCTCATTCATGCGCGTAGTTTTTTTCTTTCCTTAAAATGAGATGTATATAATTTTTATTGGAGTTTAACGATAATACTAAATGTATTCATTCACAAAGTATTAATCAAAATAAATTTATCACTATATAAAAATATAGAATTGTTTTATTATGTTAATGTATAACTTTTCTTGTCGCCTTACAGAAATATTATTAAAAACAATATAAAAAACATGTAACTCGCTCAACTAAGTAGGATGTTTATTTTTATCAATAATAAAATTATAGAATGGGATGATTAAATTTTATAAAATTTAATTAATAATAAAGGTTACATTAGAAAGTATATCTATTGTTAATTTTATCTAATAAAAGTATAGATCGTTACCAAAATATTTTAAGTATTTTACAGTATAAAAAAGTAAGTTTGATTACAACTATGCATAATATAAATCTTAAAACTAAGTTTTAAATAGAAAACTTATTTTATTAATTACTGAATTACAATATTTCACTCTTTTACAATTGTGACTACATCTGGTAAAGGCAGTCTAAGAGTTGATAATTGAAGAGTCAAACCTTATTAAATTATAAATATTTAGAAACGTTGAAATAACAAATAAATGCAAAAAATATAAAGATAGAAGTGGTAATGTTACATGTATATTTATTTTTATTGGTAAAAAAATATCATAGAGTATTTATAGTTTTAGTCATTAATTAAAAAGTATTTTTATGTTTAATTTATAGATGAATTATTTTAAGTACTCATTTACTTTCAAATTTATATTTTTTGTATTATGTATTGTGCTATTCGTGTTATATCGTATTTTAAAATATTTTAAATCAATTGAAAATAAAGTAAAAACAATGTTTTTAAAGAAAGATCGTACTTTTTTTTAAATTTTTATCATGTTGATTAATTTATTGATTTTAAAATAATGCAATCTATCTATCCATATATATAATTATCTATCAACAAAATATTTATATATTGAAATATAATACTAAAATAATAATAAAACATATAAATTAACATAATGATTAAAATAGACAGTATAATATAAAATATCCGAAAATAATAATAAAATTAAACAAGTTTATATTTATCATTATAGATATGTTATGCAATATAAAAGTTAAAAAGAACCATCTTATACAAATAATAATAGTAATAATAATAAAAATACTTCCTAACTGGAAGAAGAGAATAAAAACATAATTACATTTAATAAAGTTTTATATAAAAAACAAAGGTTGAAGCTTATGAAGAAAAGAAAAAAAATGATGTATTAAAAAAATGTTAGGTGAAGTAGAATTTCAAAAGATTCTCGCGAGTAAAAAAAAAGTTTGCTTATCCAACATTACTAAAAAAAAGTTACAAAAATTGTTTTCATATATTAAGTAATAAAACTAAAAACTAACTAAAATACAATCCAAACATAATTAATATCTCTATACTCGGATATAATTTTTAAAGTATATGAAGATATGTATTGAATTGATACTTTATAAGATTATATTTATGTAAAAATATATTTTCTAATGCATTATGATATCTTTGTATCTCCAATTTTTTTAGCTATACATTTTTCACTATATATCTAAATAAATACGCATTTTCACACCTCACCTTTGCAATTAGAAAAAAAAAAAACATTTTATTCGTCAGAAACTACTATATCTGTTTCCTTAGGAGCATTTGAACCAGTTATGAAATGGTCTTGGAGAAATTACACTATATTTGTTGGATACAATTCAAATTCAAAGCACGAGCTCCACATGGACAAATGGAAAACAAGTTTTCCTTGACTGTTATTAAGTTAGGTAACAGTGGCTTTCATTTTTACTAATCAAATATTAATCCTATATTTAACAAGCAACAGTAGTGCGGTTTGATTACAGCCTCCATTCTGGGCCGCAACATCAACTAAAACGGGGCTTTTAGGAGCCATTCAGAAAGCACCACTACAAGTGTCTCTGATCATAATGTGCTCACTTTTCCAATCACTTCAAACAATCTTTATACACACACTCTATCAACCCATCACAAACGCCAAAACAAGGACCACTTAGTTACCACTAACCCAAAATATATCCGACAAGGGGTAAAGAAAAAGAATCCAGAACCATTTGAACTGAACCCATTCATGATCATGCTATCACATTCAATTAATTAACTCTTGTTCTCCTGTAATGACAGACAGATACAAATAATTTATAATCGTAATAATTAAACCAAACCGTGATAAACCAACCCATCCCAGAAAGAAAAAAAATAAATAAATTTCTACATTTGTGCAACCCCTAACTCGTGCTACTTGTGCTTTCTGACCGAGACCCATTTACCTGAGCGGAATTATTGGTGGTGCAAGAGCTCCCAGCACTAGAATCAGAAACAGCATCGTGGTTATTATTATTATTATTGAAAGATAACTCGGTGGCTGCAGCCACCATTTCCGCTGGGAAATTGAGCAAAGCCTTGGCGCCTCTCATCTTGAAGGCGGCGCGGTCGTAAGCCATGGCGGCCTCTTCGGCGGTCTGGAACGTGCCGAGCCAAATTCTGGCGCCGTGGCGTGCGGAGTCGCGAATCTCGGCGGCGTACTTCCCCCAGGGTCGGCGGCGAACTCCTCTGTAGTGCTTTTTTGCGATGTTTCTGGTGGGCTCGAGGCCCAATTGCGGTTGGTGGAGCCTTTGGTGAGGGTGGAATGTGGTGGAGAGAGCATTGGCCTCGTTAAGAACTTGGTATATGACCATGTCCTGAGGGTCGTTCTCGTTGAAGGGTAAGAACTCTGTTTGGGATTGGGAAAAGGAGACCCTGCTCTCTTCCTCGGAGTTTTTCTTGCTTCCCATGTTTGTTTGTGTAAATCTCTGTTTTTGTTTTCTCGGAGTGTTTGGTTTTTGAAGGAAGGGCAAGTTGGCAAGGGTGTGTGTCAAGTGGTTTTGGACTTGGCATATATCTATGGAATGAATGGGAAAAGGTGAGAGCATAGAATATTTTGTGGCAGAGAAGAAAGGGTTTTGGGACAACTAGGCAAGAAGAGTGGACTCACTTTCTTTCCTACTTCCTCTTTCTTTTGTGCCCTTCCTCTGCTATCGCCATCATTTCTACTTCTTAATTACAATTTTGCACTTCTTCTCCTTCCTAAAACACCAACCATTGTTTCTCAAAAAAGTTACTTTTTTTTTAAATGATAAAATTGGGTGAGAGATCTCCTGATATGATAATTTGAATCGATTTTTATGAGGTTGAATTAAATTCAAAGCTATTATGTTATTCCTAAGATAGACCATAATAAACCCTAAATTTAATAAATATAAATCTTCTGTGCAAAGTTCTATTGAAATGAATTTGTAAGTATTCTGTTAAAAGAATAAATAACGCAAAATAAAATGAAAAAATTTTGATTAAAGACTGAAATGAAAAACATATTTACTGTTTACCAATCATTTACACCATTACTTGTTGATTAGTGTTTTTGTTTTTCTCATCCTCTTATTCTGGTTGACATGAATCACGTTACACAATAACAACGCGGAGAAATATTGCGCACATTTATAGTGTTTGTGGCTTGGTTCAATAATTGGATATGGAAGTCGAGACAAATAGGTTTTGAAGAGAAATAGATAGTAGCGATATTTCGTAGTCATGGTTGCCCAGAACAATCATCATTGTTCATTTGTATTTTGAACACTAAATTATTTCTCTTGTTACTATGTTAATGAATTAGGATGAGAATGACTGGGGACACGTGGGTGTTCATTTGATCGTGGAACTTAACATTTACAAAGACGTCATTATGATTTTGATGAAATTTTATATAAATAAAACTAAAAAAATAAATTAGTTCATATATATATATATGGCTAACGATGGTTAAACTGGTAATTTTAAAATAGTGTAATTATATAAAAGTTTTGAAATGAGATTGTGGTATTCAATAACATTTTAAACTTGTTCAAATTGTTTGAATTACTAGAATATAATTAGTTGAATTTTATATGATCTTTTAGTTCTTACATATATAATTTTGAGTCTGGTGAATTTTTGATCAGATGAAATATTCTTGTTCAACTAAAAATAGATAAAAACGGCACACTTCTTGGATATTTTCTTGCTCAGGCGAGAACATAGAATAGAAACAAACATTTTTTATATATTTTTATTTAAGCTAAAACATTTGGTTGAAACTACATTTTCCCTTGTGCTAAAAGTTCTCATAGTAACCACTTTTTTTAAAGGTTATATATATATATATATAAAGATTTTAAAATAATATTTAATTAATGATTTAAGATATATTTATGTTTAGATAATAAATTGTGAATCATTAGGTGTGATATGTCGTACATGTAAATATGTATGATATTAAGTTAGAAATTGATTAAATTATTGTGTAAATATTTCGTATAAGTTGACAGTGAAAATTATCAATATTTAACTAAAAATGTAAAAATATTATGTAACAACTTCAAATATTTGAAGTTATTAGAAAAATACGTCATAATATAAGAAATATTTTTATATTAAATTAAACATCAATATAAAACTCATAAAATATGAAAATAAAATTAGTGTGGAGACTAATCATTAAAGAAAGAAAAAATTACAAGTAAAATTTATTAAGAAAATCATAGTCATTTTTACCGTGGAAATAAAACAAATGTGTAAATATAAAACACCATTAGCCTTGTTTTCGTTTTTATTTATTACAGAAAAACATATTTACTTAAGAGTTACAACTTTCACCTTCAATATAACTTTTGACTTAATAATTAACTATTTTTCAAACATATAATAACTCTTTCAAACCTTAAAATAATAATTCTCTTTCGTCTTTTTTTTTTCAAATCAAGACAAGGGATTAAAATTTATAATTATACATGATCTTAATTTAATAGATTTCTAAACGATAAAAAAAAATATAAAAAACTAATTACATCTGAAGTTTATATGCTTATGAAATAATCAAAATTTAACCTTTCTTTCTACACTGTATTCATTTTCTAATGATTTACTTCTTTAATGTTTATTTACCGCTCATAAAACATTTTTAAAGTTTTACTCTATTTGTTGTGTGAAAACCCATCCATAAAGCATAACACAAAATCTTGTACAGAGGATTAATACCAGATTTTCCGAAATTAATGAAATGACAGTTTAGTGTGATATTTACCTTTTCTGTTGCTAGGGTTCAGGCGTAGAAAGAGAACGAGATCAACGAAGGGGACAGGAACTATATTATTTTCAAGGTTCCATTGAAATTTTACTCCATAATTGTGATCATGGTTTTGAAATTTTGCTGGAGTAAACAAATATTTCAAATATTATAGATATATAATTTTAGTTTTTTTTTACTGAGTATTAATAAATTTTGTTGGCATAGATAATAAGGTAACAATTAATGTATCTTTTTACATGTATATATATTTTTGTTATTGTGATGATATCTTAAATGCTAATATAGTCTAATTAAATCATATCAATGTGTAAGTACCACCTTTTATAATATATATGCATTGTTGATAATAAAAAAAAGAAGTAACACGAGAAAAAACCACAAATTAAACCTAAGGATAATGGATGAGGAACATGGCTTTGTGTAGTTCATCTTCAACTCTAATAATGATTCATTTGAAGAGGTGCAAAATTGTTTCTTTCACTGCGTAACTAATTGGAAAATAATATAGTACATAATAGTGTGTAATACGTATTTGACTAATAAGGATTTTGAATAAAATGACACAGCAATTTTCTCTGGAAAGCAGATCAAGCCCCAATATTTCCACCTCGCACATGGTAGCAATATAATAATTGAGACGTACTTTGAAGTATTGATTAAGATTAACATATTATATCAAAAATTTTCTTAAGAATAACAAAAACAAGCAGATAAATTAATAACGAACGATTTAATTATTAATTTTTCAATATCATAAAGTTGTATTAAATTCAATCTTACCTGTACTAAGTTGATGAAGTTATTTTAAGAGAATAAAGTTCTTCTAACATTTTCCTAAATTTACAAAATTGAAGCTCAATGAATTTCTCGGTAGAAAACGTAAATGAAAAATATCACAAAATTGGGAGGGGTAATTTCGCAATTTACTGGGAAAGCCATGGCAAAAAGAGAATCAATGACAGCTCAACATATTCCAAACTTATTCAATTTGATAATGACGTCATGTATGCTGTCATTTTGTCTTATGATGACGTAAGCTTTCTGCAACATTTGGAAAAATTCCATTGTGTATGACGTCAGCATCACATGACCGAGGATGTGGATAAAACAGGTGGGTCTCTCAGTTACTAGAAGTCTTATACTAGTCTTTGTTTCTGACTTTTCACCTACTTTCCTTTTTCTTTTTTAAATTTCCTCTTTTTTTTTTTTTTTTTTTTTTTTTTTTTTTTTTTTTTTTTTTTTAATTTTTTTTTTTTTTTTGATTTTTTTTTTTATTTTTTTTTTTTTTTTTTTTTTTTTTTTTTTTTTTTTTTTTTTTTTTTTTTTTTTTTTTTTAATTTTTG
>Ga0099824_1001792_pt1 | contig 30865 bp, 12 predicted proteins | sample SiratrowhiteBW_FD_76837 | JGI IMG/M metagenome (GOLD analysis project Ga0099824, IMG submission 76837) | Root nodule microbial communities of legume samples collected from California, USA - Siratro white BW | ecosystem: Host-associated > Plants > Roots > Nodule | place: USA: California... | reverse complement strand
TATATATATATATATATATAATTATAATCGCTTATATATATAATAATCGATTATACACTAAATTTTATATATTAAATTAATTTATATAATTAAAATATTTAATGATATAATTAATAATAATAATAATAATATAAATGTGATATAATAAAAATAAATATTATTATTTATAATAATATAAATTTAATATAATAATATTATGTAAATTTAGTGTAAAAAATTAATCAATTTAATTTTTAACATTTAATAATATTTTATTGAATTAAATTTAAATAAAGCTAATGTATTATTAAATATTTTAAAAAAAAATACTAAAATTATTAAAATTAATTAAATTAATAAACTATTATTTTTAATTATTTTTAAAGTTAAGGGCAAAAATGTAATTATAAAATTTTATTTATTAAAATTAATTTATACTTATCACATCATTCACAAACTTTCACACACATCTTTTTCAAATCCCTCCAAATCTCACAATCTATCCATTAATCAAAACAACCTTACCATCCATACACACTCTACTAAAATTCATTGAAATCCACCCCCTCAACTAAACAAGCCTTTAATACTTTTATTAATTCAAAGCATCTAGTTTTAGCAAATTTATCTATGTTTTGAGACGCTAAATTTTCGTATATAGTAAACGAAATAATCTTTAATTCTTCGTTAACACACTTGTGGTGTATAAGTTAGAAATAACATAATTATTTAAAGAATTTATGTGTCTAGAAGCTTTGAAAAGTTTGAAAAAAAAGTCATAAATTTAATTTGAAGAAACTAATTAAAGAATATAAACTAAAAGTGGTAAATAAAAATACTCATTTTCTTTTGAAAATAAAATCTGACTTAATCTCAAATTGGGATGAATTAATATAAAAGTTCTTATATAAATTCTTCATCTACCTCTATATATATATATAACATGGAATTGTGGCACTTGTAGGATTTTATCCAGCCGTTCAGCGAAAACAACCAGCTTAAAGAAAAAAAAAAGAAAAAGTAAAGCTCATATAATCCGTGATAAATTTAAGTTTTACAGTTGTTTGAACTACTTATAAAAAAATAATTTAATTATAATAGTATAGAGTAAAAAAATTTATTTTAAATCCTGGATCAACTAAAGTTTTCAAAAAGCATTCTCCTTCATTTCACCTGAATGATAAGAAAAAGTAAACACTCTTTTTATCCATGGATCTAACTAAAATCTCTAACAATTTTGAAGACGAAATTCACTTTTTCTTATTATGCATCTCACATTTTTATTTTTTAATTCTTTATTTGTATCTCCATCTTTCATCCAATTCCTTGTCTCATATGGTTTTGTTCTCTCTCTTCGAGCCTTGACCTCATTTTCTCTTTGTCTTATAAGAGGCATGAGGGATTAATATTTGAAGACTCTTGAAGAAATAATAGTAACGTTTGAAGTTGATAATTTGATTGCTTTTATTATTTTTTGTTTGGTCCAATAAGAATGTCAACTTCTTTGCACAAGTTAGTTTAATGATCTTGGCTCTTTTGTTCACACGCCTCCTACTTAGATTTGTGTTAGAGTTCTTCTCCGATGCTTCAACAAAGGGGCGCAAGCATCTTTTGAAAGCAAATGTTATCACACATGAAAATAGTGGCAAGAAAAGACCTATGATGTCATGTTTCCTTTTATAAATTTGTTTATGACTTATAAATTTCTCTTTAAATAAATAGTTTATTTTACGAACTTTTACCGTATTTGACAAGGTTAAAAATATATTTGGTTAATAAATCGACTCATTTAAATAAAATAACTTTTGAAAATAAACAAAAGTGCCAAAAAGTTTAATAAAAAAATTATTTATTTAAAAAAAATCTAAAATTTAGGAACATACATTTCATTTATATAATAAAACTTATGTAATTATATCCTTTTATATCATTTAACAATTATCAACTACTGTATCAATTACTATATCAAACACTTCTAATCCAATAAACTAACTTGTCAACTTCGAACTTAAAAATTAGAAACTTCTTTATCACCTATTAGTTAGTTTATTAGTTAATTTTATTAGCCGTACCCTTAATTCATAAGCTCCAAACTACTTAAATTAGGTTGTAACTAATAACTTATTTCTTTTTTCTATTAGTATTTCTTATATTTAAATAACTTTTTTTATCATTTTTAATTTCATTTCACTAATTATTACCTATTTTCAATAATTTCATTTCACAAATTACAAAGAAATTTCTGACATGAGATTGGCCCAAGAGAGAAATAAGATTGTTTGGGTAAAATGAAAAACAATATACAATATTAGAGAGGATGATAGTTTAGGAATTAAGGATTTGAAAACCTTTAATATAGTCTTATTAGAAAAATGGAAATGAAGAATGGAAAACGAAGAGAGAAGTTTATCTAGTATCCAAACACAAGTGGTGGAGGAGTCTAGATACATATAAGGAGAGTTCAAATGAATCAAAGTGGTAGAAGCACCTAAGGAATTTTTATGAGAATGGAGAAAATAGAAGTTATAGTTCAATGAGAATATTAGTTGGACCTCTCGTATAGGAAATAAAATCCTATTTTAAAAAGATATTTTGGTTAGGAGAACTTAGACTAAAGGATAAATACCCTATAATCTTCACCAACTCCGAACAAAAGGACAATAAAGTTGTGGATGTTACAATTTGGCATGAAAATCAGTGGTAGTCAAAGTTAAGTTAGAGAAAGAGATGGTGTCTAAATGTAAGAAGACCATAGTTGAGAATTTTATGGAACCTAGAGAAGTGTGCTACAAAGAAATAAAGAGGAAACACATGTATTTAGTGAGTTTAGTATATAAGAAGTTAAGAAATAGACTTAGGGAATGATGACATTATCTATGACAATTTATGACAAACTTAAGACCCTTCCAACAGCATAGTTATGTGCTAGGAGAGTCCTACATGGTAAGGTTGTAACCTATGAAAACTTAAATTAAATAGGAATACAGTTAAGTGACAAAAGATATGTTATATGTCAGTTTCAGAAAGAATCTACAACTCATTTATTCTTCACTTGTAGGGAAGTAAGAAACATTTGGGAATGTGTGACAAATGGATAGGATTTCAATTTGTATATAATCGTACAACTAAGGATTATTTTTCGAGGCTTTGAGTAATGGTATTGAGTATCAAGAACAATACGATGTGGGTGACCCCCATATAAAATATTTGGACAATAAAAAGTAAAGTTATTTATAGAAATCTCAAGTTTGTTGTAGTGAAATTGTTTACCCTTGTTCAAATAAAGACACGAGTATCGACAATAGGGAAATTTAACGATGCAAGGTTCACCTATTGTGATTGGTGTTTGAACCTTATGAGTTACTTAAAAAATATTGAGTTAAAAAGAAGTATATTAAGTAAATTAGCTGGTACTAGAAATAGGAAAAATACAGGTTTAAATAGATATGATTGTATCAGCATAATAAGATTGAATAAGGATGTTACAGAAGGGGTCATAAAGGCAAACACAAGGCTAATGCAGAGGTTCTCATTGAAAGGTAACAATAAAAAAGGATAAATTTTAGTTTATAATAATATTAATGACAAGTTATAATGGAAAATGTTACCGATGCATGTTTGTTTAAAATGCATATACCAACGAGATACATGCTATTTTTGAGATGAGTGACCGATCATTTGAACAACTCCAATCATAATATTGATAAGTTAGAAATTTTCAACATCTGGTTAATGTTTGAGGAAGAAAGCATGTCAAGGTCATACATTAGATACAAATTACCAGTGTCAATCAATACAACAAAATGAAGAAATTAAATGTCAAGAATAAGATGGAAGGAATACATCAAAGATTGTGGTAAAATGGTATATATAATAACAATATTAGAATGAGAATAGGGATGACACTCAACTGAATGCTGAGTCAGAATTGTAATGCAGTGCATCTCCTATAAAGTTTTACAAGATTTTCTTAGTCATAAATTTTGCAATAAGTCTCATGTTTAGAGTTATACATATAATATACTCTGATAACTTTATTTTAGAGTTATATAATATATATATAACAGATGATGAAATACTGTTTTTATGTTTCATGCTAATTCATTATTTTCTATGATTAAAAAACTATTTACACTTCTAATATCTCTTTTATTGTTGACCAATTTTATGTGTTCAAGATATTATATTTTCTTCATCTTCTTTCTTATTAATATTATCATTAAATAAAAAGAATTTTCTCAATACTTATCTTTTTCTCAATATCTAAAATTATGAAAAGAGGAGCATAGATGGCTAAAAAAGAGAGAAGCACGACCCATGAACGGGAAAATATACCTCCAAAATTTTGTTAATGCTTTTTCTTTTCCTTATATAATTGTCTATTTTATTTCATTTTATATTACTAACTAATTTACCCACTAATCTTATTGAATACATATAATCCAATAAGTTAAATTATCATCTCGGAACTTAACTTGCAGTTTAAAGTTAATTTATCGCCTAACAATTAGTTTAACTAAAAATAGTCAAAATATAAGTTTTGAACTATTTGAGAACTTTTAATTATTTTTTTAAATAAAAAAAGTTATGATTAAGTTTTTAACTACAACAATCTTTTACTAAATTAGTAAGATTGTCATAAACTACTTGTTTTTTTAAAATAGCCATAAATCAACTTCAAAAATCAATTACAAAGAAAAACTCAAATATAAACCTTTTTTAATTTAAAACCTTAATTAAAATTTCTCAAAAAATTGGTAACCTATTATTGTATGAGAGCTAAAAAGTAAAGGTAGAAGAACCTAATTTTTAGTGCGCGTGTTAAGATGGTGACATTGTTTAAACAAGTTTTCATGTGAGGACAAAGGAAAAGTCTAGTACGTAACATGTACAGAGGAATTTCCGCATGGAAGAACTGTTACCAAAATTTGGGTGGGTTCGTTTGTTATGGTTTGTGATAAAGTATTGGTTATATAATTTGACAATGAATAACGCACGTGAAGATCTGCTTTAGTAGTCGCCGTACCATGTGGCATTGCAGCTGTACTATCCTACCTCAGATACCCACTCCACCGTATAATCATTCCTTTATTTTTCTTCCCATGCCAAATATGCCGCTGCCCCTTTTTACCTTTCCTGGGTTTCTTACAAACGTATAAAGGCAACTTTAAAAATTAGAATTAATTAACATATTAAGGAGGTTTTTTCTTTTTTTATTCTGTTTGCAATACTTTACAAAATTTTTAGAATGCGCAACAAGAAAAATATTTTTATTTTGGATAAATTGTGTCAAATTAACGTGATTTTATTACAAAAGAAATAATGAAAATGTGACTTTATGATACAATATCAAAAAATAAATTGAAATTTGTATCACATTATCACCATGTAATAAAATTTATCATATTAACATTTTAGAATTAAAATTGTGCTTTTAATTTCAGAATAATTAAAATAGTGTTATAACAACACAATTTCCGAAGTGACACAATTTTCATTAATGTTATAATTTACATTAAAACTGTGTCATAATGCTATAATTTTATCTTAAATTAAATAAATGAGTAGTTATACTTTGACAATCTCATGTAGCACACATTCATTTTATAACCTTATATGGTGCTGATGTGGCCAAGATAAATAATGTGTAAAAAACATTCCAGTGTGGACACTAAGAGTTATTTTTAGAGTTTACATGTGTGGGGTTTATCTAAAACGTTGCCCAGCATATTTCATCAAGGGTCAAGGGCTGAGAAGCAAAGTGAGTTTGACTCTCAAATCTCGCCACTGTTGTCGCTGCCGTTGCTGTCACCGAAGCTGCTGTCGCCGTTGTCGATTCTCTCACCACCGTCAATGGTCTCCCACCATCACTCGCCACCACAACCAATCTCACACGAAATCTCCCTTATGCAAATGGGTGAACTTAACTCCTATCACGTTTTAAATCTTAAAATATAATTATGCCTTTTCATAACAAAATACTCTAAATCTCCTTCAAAAAGAAAAGTCCAAGAAAAGTCTTGTTTTATCCTTATCTATGTGTACAATTAAACTAAGTCAGTAGTTAGCATATGTTGTATGACAGCTATGATTGTCAAAACAAAATTTTTCTAAATAAAATCAGTATTATAATCACATAATTTTTTATAATAAAATAGTGTTAACGTGACACGATTTATCTATAATAGAAATTAAAAAAAAATTATCCGTTATTAAAATTTTGTAAAAAAGTTATACTAAAAAAAAAATAATTAAGTAATTATTTGTTATTTAAAATCTGTTTTTTAATTAATATATGAACTAATTTAATATTAGAAAATAAAAGAAAAAAATTGCAACAAGGGCAAAAGCATAAGGAAGGGAGGGCAAAACGACTGACATTGACACGTTGGTCATCACCTGCGACCAAACTCAAAGCTTTACGCTTTCAACAGAAGATCGAAACTACCCACACTGCCCCACAGACGCAGCAAACACTGCTTTGCTTCCAGTTAACAACCTTAACACAACCAATCCAATACCAGAATGTTCCATTGACTTTCACCATCGTTGCGCCACCATGGAACCACCCAACTTCTTCGATCTCCTCGCCAAGGACCTTCTATACACCATCCTCGACCACCTCCGCGACGACCCTTCTGCCCCAAAGTTCTTCTCCCAAGCCTGCAAGTCCTTCTACGCGCTCGAGTCAACGCATCGCACCGCTCTCAGGCCGCGTCGCCTTGACTTCCTCCCCAGAGCCCCTCTGCGCTACCCTTCCATCTTGCACCTCGACCTCACGCTATGTCCCTGTGTCGACGATTTCGCCCTCAAGGCCCTCTCTTTCGCTTGGCGGGCTTCCCTGCGATCCGTTGACCTCTCCAGGTGCAAGTTCTTCTCGCACGTGGGACTCTCCGCTCTCGCTCTCAACTGCACGTGCCTGGTGGAGGTTGACCTGTCCAACAGGCCCGACCTCACTGACGTGGCGGCCAAGGCAATCGCCGAGGCTGTGAACTTGGAGAGGCTGCGTTTGGGAAGGTGTAAGGGAATAACGGACATGGGGATTGGGTGCATAGCTGTCCGGTGTGGCAGGTTGAGGCATGTTGGGTTGAGGTGGTGCATTCGGGTCACTGATTTTGGTGCTGGTTTGATTGCTATAAAGTGCAAGGAGATTCGAAGCTTGGATCTTTCTTATATGCCGGTAATGATTTCGATGTTTAATGATTGTGAAATGTTTAATAGATCAGTGCTTTCGTTGAGTCTGATAACTGTTGTGTGTGTTTTGGTGATCATTAATCGCGTCCTATTCAATAGCTGTATTGTCCTTGTCGTGGTGTTTGAGATGGTTGGCTCTATGTCCTTCAAAATCGCAATGGGAATTTGCTAAATTGTTCCGTGGTATTAGTTTTATGGTTTTACATTATGGTTGCAGTTTCCTTGATACTAAAGAAAAATGCAGACAAACGTATCTGATGAGGCTATAATTGGTGTTGTGGAGAGTGTGAAAATTGTGATGTTTTGGCTATAATTTTAGTTGTGAGCTGTGGTTTAAGACCTAGTTAGTTTGATTCCTTTCGTGAATGTTTTACTAGAGTGATTAATCTGTGGAATGTTGTGGATTTAGCATGTTGTTTGCTCGTTTAATTGGTGATGGATATTGATTGAGTGCAGATTCAATAATGGTAAACTTATGACCAATTTTGATTCAGATGATTGGTTTCTTTAGTATCATGAGTATAATTATCATGTTATTGCTGATAAAGTCAGCTTCTCATACAGATTACTATTCTGCCTACCTTCATTTTATTTATTGCTCCTTATATAAGCGTTTAACTGTTAATACAGCACTCAGAAGCATATGTTTTTGACGCTAATATTGAAGCATGCCTACTGCAAGTTTATCGTTAATTTTTGGAAGATATACATGAGGATTTTTTGTTTGTGGGACTGATATTTCAATGTTCAATTCGTTGACGTAGCAGATCACAGAAAGATGTCTTAATCATATCCTTCAATTAGAACATCTAGAAGAATTGGTTCTTGAGCATTGTCTGGGCATTGAGGATCAAGGCCTTGCAACCCTCCAAGCAAACTGCAAGTCAATGAAGGTATCCCTTTTGGTTTTCCATTTCCTTCCACAACCCACTGGAGGCAGTGGGGGGTTTCCCCCTTTGTAACTCAGTTGTTATTAGGATTTAGGATAATGTTAAAAGATCACCTTATGCTCACCCCTACGCCCTATGCTTAAATAGACTAAGTGCTTTTATCATGTAAACTTTTATTTGATTATTGTATGCCTGTTTTTTATCTTTTTAATAGAGAAAAGTAATATTGTGGCCAAGCAATGGATACTGACTGAAATGCTTGTGGATTTTCAACGTATAAGAAATTGTACTTATTTTTTGTCTGTCATATTCATTCAAACATCTACTAAGTGAATCATGTGGATTCTGTAAGTTGTTTATGGATCTAGTTTAAGTATGCATTTCGGAAAGGAGAGGGGACACATTAACCTTCCCTGTTTGATAACACTCATGTTCTCTCTTTTCTTGACAGATGCTTAACTTGTCAAAATGTCAAAACATTAGTCATATTGGCATAGCTTCTCTTACAAATGGTGCTCAGAATTTAGAAAAGCTTATCCTATCCTCCAGCCTGGTTGTAAGTTGTGAATCTGGCTAATCATTTGTGGTAATCATTTTATGGACTATGCCTTGTTCTGCAGCCACTAATTTTATGTACTCAGGTTACTGCTGATCTAGCAAAATGTCTGCAAAGTTTTCCAAGACTGCAATTGGTTAAACTCGACGGTTGTTTGGGTATAGAGTCAGGATTAAAAGCCCTCGGTAACTCGTGCAACTCACTCAAAGAATTGAACTTAAGTAAATGCGTTGGAGTCACTGATGAGAATCTCTCCTTCCTTGTGAAAACAAACAAAAATCTAGAGAAGTTAGACATAACCTGCTGTCGTACAGTAACACAAGAATTCATATCCAGCCTAACAAATTCATGTTCACGGCTTAGATCCCTTAGAATGGAATCTTGTAGCTTGATCAACAGAGAAGGTTTCTTGTTTATTGGACGGTTTCAACTTTTGGAAGAATTAGATGTCACGGATACTGAAATCGATGACATAGGTTGAATTTCTTACTTACATTTACATTATAAAATGTTTTACCTTCAGTGCATGATTTATTCATCTTGATTTGTGTAGGGCTTTGTTCGATCTCAAGATGTACCAAACTTTCTAGTCTGAAGTTGGGCATATGTTTGATGATAACTGATAAAGGACTTAAGCATATTGCTAGCAGTTGTTCAGAGCTCAAACATCTTGATCTTTACAGGTTCTTGTTTCTCAACTTTGTTAAATTTAAATCCAACTTAAACATTAATGGGAGAAAATTTGCAACCTTTTGAAGTGAGATGAGGGAAAAGGCTTCATGAAACTTCATTATAAAGCATATGTAAACTGAAAAAGATTAGTTTTGATTGCTCATAGACATTAGACCATTCTGATCTCATGTAAAGATTGTGGTTCTAGATAAGTGGTTACAACTTTTTAACAATTTCCTTTGTTTTTCTTTATAATTTGCTCTGTTTTATTTCACAGGAGCTCAAGAATAACTGATGAGGGAATTGTTGCAATTACTCTTGGCTGTCCTTCACTTGAGGTTATTAACATTGCTTACAACAGCAACATCACAGATTCTTCCCTAGCATTTCTTTCAAAATGCCAGAAACTAAGAACTCTAGAAATCCGAGGATGCCCTCATATTTCACCACAGGGTCTCTCAAATATTGTTGCCGGTTGTAAGAATCTTGAGAGTCTGGACCTGAAGAAGTGCCGTAAAATTAATGATACTGGAATGATTGAGCTGGCTCAACATTCTCAAAGCCTAAAACAAGTAGGCTCTTATTCCTTACTTGTCCAATACATTTGAAGATTCTTTTGTATGCTAGTATTTATGAAGTTATTGTCATTAATACCTGATGTACTATGGTTTCAAATCCCCCACTGTGTATTTAACAACTAACTAGCATTGATTTACTTGAATTACAGATAAAGCTGTCATATTGCTCAGTAACAGATGTGGGGCTCGTTGCACTTGCTAGCATAAGCTGCCTGCAGTATATATCCATTTTTCACGTGGAGGGTTTAACTTCAAATGGCCTAGTAGCTTTTCTTCTGGCTTGTCAAAATTTAACTAAAGCGAAGTTGCACGCATGCTTTGAGTCATTAATTCCTCAACAAATTCTAAAATACATGGAAGCTCGTGGATGTGTGCTTGTTTGGAGGGAAAAAACGTTTGAAACCTCTTGGTACCTTTTGAATTTCAGCCTTTATTTCAAGCTAGTTATAAGCAGGAATTGAATCATCTGTGATATGCATGAATCCTTGAAGTTGGTGTTCAATTAAAACCACTAGAAGTGTTGCATAGTGAGGACAAGATTATATCTCTACAAATGAGATACAATTTTGATTAACCGGGACAAAAGTAGATATGTTGATACCTGTAACTATAAAATTTAAAATACTTTATTTGAATTCTAAAACGACAATACAAGATATTCTGAAATCTTAACATTCTTTTATGTAAATATTCAGCATGTCTTAACTGGAAGCTGTGAACATCTGTGACAGGTGGGACTAGGTTCAGAAGGATGGAACTACACACTTGAAGGAGCATGCAAGCTCAGTAAGTAAGTTTTAGTTTTGTTGGCAATTGGCTTCTCAAAAGGTTTGGATGTTTAATTTTTACTTGTACATTTTTATTCAGGTAGTGAATGTCTTTGAACTAATATTGGCAACAAAAATGTTATGCCAAATCTTTGGAAACTAACAGCAAAGTTACAAAGGGAGATGAAGTTGTAGCTGCTAGGCTTGTCTTGTGTCAACATAGGAGGAAGGGATGAAGAAATTTCCCAAGGGGATGGAGCAAAAAGTACATTAGGCTCAGTCAAAGATTTTTATTGTTGGCTTTTCAAAATCATAGATGGTCAAAATGGATATGATATGCCCCATTTGCTACAAGTTATAGTATTTTGACGGGTTCAATATAGTTTCCCTCCGTCAAAAGTCATTGCAAAACATTGTTTTCAAGTGTATTATGACGATGTTGTTTTCACACAAATGTGGAGGGGCCAGGAAATGGATTGGTTAAATAAATACAGTATGGACTCACTTTTTGTGGGAAGTAAAAGCTTTTTGAAAAGCGCGTTTAAATATTATGATAATGCTGATGCTAATGCACCAGCCATAATACGCATCTGCATTCAAATCAGCATTGCAAATCATATGAAAATACTGATAAAATCATTCTATATTGCAGCTCAACTATGACCATGGACAAAATTATTATGACTGTATGTTGTTCTTAATCGACCTTTTATTTATAAAAATATTTAAGATTTTGAAAAGAACAAAAGATTAAATTTTTCTCATCTGAATAAAAAACTATTTTTTCCCATTAGATTTTGCTGTTCACAGCTTGAAAGTCAGAATTTGGTGAAATCCTAGATGGTTAAGTGTGAACATGTGACTGTTGGTATTTGACCTTTTCTCTCTTCACATCACAAAACGACAATTTATGAAGCAGCTGAAACGGTCAAAGAAAATGAAATCTAGAAGGGGCACCGTCGAATAGTGCTTTCCCTGCTGCTACTGATTATTGCATTTACTTAACTACAATGCTTTTCAAGTTTAACTTTAACTTTGGTTTAAGATAGGTTATTTTTATTATTTTTGGTTTAGGAATCAAGTGAAAATAGTGTTCAAGTTGGTTCGGGTTTAAAACTAAACCAAGTTAATTTGATCACCAATGAGTTTGTTTTATTTGGATTGTCGAGTTCGTGTATGAAAAAAACTTGTTGCATAAAATATAGAAGAATACACGTGAGTCTTATAAATGCATAATTTTGTGATAAAAAATTATTAAAAAGATATACGAAGTCTTCATCAAATAAATAAAGCAAGGATTCATATCCGTTTGGAAAATGAATGATAATGACTTATGGCAAATTGTGATCAAGAAGCTTCATATATCTTAAGAAAAAAAAGACTTCTCGAAAATGAATATCAAGATTCGTGACCAATAGTAAAATTATAATATTTCGTTTTGGTATAAATTAGATATGCTTTTTATTGGAGAAAATATTATTCGAATCCAATAGGATTCTAATAGATGGTAAAACTTTTTCTTCAAATATTTGTGACTCAAAATTAAAATCTTGTATTCGGAACTGTAAACAAAACTCTAAAATGAAGCAAAAGAAAAAAAAATTCCATCAACAGTAAAATGTTTGCAATAGTACATGACATTAAAATAACCTCGATACAGATTTTATTATTTTTTCTATTATAGTTCTGTGATACATGTCACACATATACCCTTAAAGGGAAATCACCTTTCTTGTTTATGACAATAAGATTAGAGAAAAAAACCAATAACAGTGAAGCATAATCAACACGATTCACTCTCAATAATTTACTAGATCCATTTGGTTTGACGAGGCATTAGTGACATGTTTTCAATAAATAGGACCTTGACAACACCATTTAACTGCTTAAATTTAAAACTCTTGTAATCAAGCAAGAGTCAATAAAGGTTGCATGGGAGTGGTTTGGTTTTGCTTTCTTTTAATACCTTTTTATCTTCCAATACAAACAATGACCTTGATTAAGATGCAATTCCAAATGCCGACACCTTTCGAGGATCAGAATCTAACTAAATGTTAATCCACAGTTCACAACTTTCTAGATATTATTATAAAGTGGCAACTTGGCATAAAACGAAGCAAACCAAGGGCGTTTACTTGGGAAAACCACAAGTCAAAAAATAATAATAGTGTAAACAAGTATGTGTGGCTTGTCTCACTATTGGACAAAACAAAAGGTTATTTTATAAGGCTCTGATCAAACAAAGAATTGAACAACCAATGCTATGTAAACTTTGTGAGGTTATTGAGTTGACTTCATTTTCTTTGGTCGTGGCCAGACAATAATAGTAGAAAAACTTACATTTGTTTGTTTGGACATGATTGATACCTTTTTCTAGATATGTTTTATCATAAGTATGTGTTCTGACAAAGTTATACTTGAACTATGACATCAAATGTGAGAGTTATCAAGCCTCATTGGATGTCATCACACCAATTTACACATGTTTGATACCTTTTTCTAGTTTAATATAAATTTTCCCAAGTATAATTTTTAAATATCTCATGAGCTTTGAAAACTATCTTAGTAATTTAGCAAGATGCTAGGAAATAATTGATTATGGGATCAAATTTTTTATTTTGTTGGATTATTTTCTGTTATGCTAATTTATTTTGAGAGCAATATAGAGAATTTACTTTTGTTTTAAAATGTTTATAATCTCTAAAAGAACAACAACATACTTGTAAAGTGGTGAACTAGTTAAAACATTGTCCTTCTACTTCTTTCTCTTTTGACTTGTAATTTCAAAGTGTTTATCTTATCTTATACTATTTGTGTTTATTTTGTAATGTTATGTTTTACCATCAACAATTAAAAAAAAACTAACTTATCGATAATGGATGTAGAAATTATGTGACTTATGATCAATAAATCTTTAAAAAAAGTCAACAAAATTGTTATTTCCAAAGTTGGATTGGAAAATGAAACACGTTATCATGAAAGGCGAACGAATAATGAATTAAAAGTCATTCATGATTGAAATTAATGAATGATATTATATATATTCTTGAAATTAATCAAAATATTGAAGTAATATTGCTTTCCAAAAAAAAACTTGAAAGTGTTGTTCAAACATAAAAATGTGATTAAAGAGAGAAAAAAAAGTAGAAGTTTCCTAAGTTCCATTGGAATGAAAACATATTGATTTATGTGTAGGATTATAATTAAAACAAAGCACATTTTAAAGAAAGTTCATCTATAGAACAAAACTTAAGATATGAATGAAGATCCTGTAAATAAGGATATAATCTTGTTATCATGAATCCTTTATGATATGAAAAATTTACAATAAACAAATATAATGAAGGAGAAAATCGTGATGATTAAAAATAATAAAACACGGTAAAAATAGAAAAAATACATTTAACCGCGATTCTACAAGGCTTATAATCATAATTTCGAAATCGCGGTAGATCTAATTGCGGTAAAAAGTAATGAAGCTACCATCGCGGTTGTATAAAAATCGTGGTGGTATGGCTTGCCGCTTATCCGCCACACTTCTGCGCCTCACCGCCTCATAGCCAAACGTGGAGGAACCACCACCATTGTCTCTAGCATTGCCTTCGAACTCCCTGAGGACCAGATCTGAGCCCAAACCAGACTCTCCAGCACCTCTACATGTTACCGACACGAGTCGCGAGCTGCCAGCGGTCCTCACTGTTGACCTTTTTCGGAAAGTATACCGAGTCAAAAGTAATATAGATTTATAAAGTAAGGATGTCGATCCCACAAAAACAATTTTGCTATTAAATCTCAAATTCACGACTCACTAAGCAAATAAAAGTTTCAAGATGATTTGATTATAATTTAAATTGATAAACAATAAAGACAATTAAAGAATAAATAACAATTATAAAAAGAAATTTTCAAGATCTAGAAAGATTATGAGATTGAACTTCATCTATCTCCCTCATTCATATTTTGGATTTGATAATAAAATACAATATTAGTAACTACTCACTATTGATACACATATAATAATCATTCACACCGATTCCTCTGATATGAAATTCATAAGGTAATTTCCTAAACATTGATCCCTCGACTATTTAATAAATTATCCAGCATTAAGAATAGATGTTATAGCAATCAATACAGCCTATCCCTAGTATTCAAATATATTGAGTATTTTCATCTAGGTCAGAAACTTCAAAGTATTTCCCAGTTAAATTCAAGAATCAAAATCAAGACTCTATTGATCAGATAAAATCTAGCATTAAGTGCAAGATGAAAATACCAATGGAGTAGAAACTCAATATCATATTTAAAATCACCAAAATACGAATGAGTTCAAAAGATTACATTCAACCCCAAAGATGAAGAATTTAGCTACTCGTGATAGCCATTACAAACCAATGAAAGGAAGATTGCAAGAGAAGAAGAGAATCTTGATTCTAGTCGCCTGCCTCTATCCTCTGGGTCTTAATACCTCCCAAAATCCTAAAAATCTCTTTTTAAACTTGATTTTGGGCCTAGGTTAAGTGACTTTTCTCTTGGGTTGTTTTCCATTTTAAACTTTTTATTTCTTTTCTTCATGAATCTTCCAATCTATCATTTTCTTCATTCTTTTATACCTGAAATTTCACAATAATTGGGATTAAATTATTTCCTTTAACTCAGGACTCAGAACATAAATTTAAATCCAAAAACTCTAAAATTAGGAGTAATTACTATTTTAAATAACACTTAAACCCACAAGTACTCAATATTTCTCATGTATAAAAACACTCAAAATTGGTACTTATCACTTACCACCACTTCTCCCAATTCGTCACATCTCCACACCCTCTTAGCACCTTTCGTGCACGCTGCCACCATCTTTAAGACCAAGCCAACATGCTCACCCTCATATGTCAAAATCGCACCTCTTCCGTCACCGTAGCCAACGCTCACCTCTTCTGTCACCATGTTTAGGACAATCGCTGTCATCATAAACCCTAATGTTGCCTCCACTAACCCAAACTCCCTTACCACCGTTTTCACTTGTGTTTGTGCTGATTTGCTTTAGGGTTGGAAAGTCTCATACACCTGCCAAAATGAACAATTATACCATAATTAAAAACAATGGACAGTTCTTTTCTTGTTTAATTTGAGCGTTAAAACTGGAGTCAACAGAAGAGGTAGAAAATGAAGAAGAGAAAATAGAGAGAAAGAGAATCTAGAGTTTGGAATGGAAAAGAAGGAAGAGAAAAAGGCGGTTAGAAGGAAGAGAGGGTTAGATCCATGAGAGACGGCGACGATGGCGATAGTGAGAGACGACGGGACGACGGTGAGACACTTCTAGGGACGACAGTGAGAGACGGTGAGGGACGAGAGTGCTGCACGAGAGAGAGGGAAGATGAAAGTGTAAACGAAAAAGTGAACACGGGTTCCTTAAAATAGGGGACACGACCACGGTACTCCCAAACAACCGCAGTCGTATCCACATACCACCACAATTTTGGCACCAACCGCAGTCGTATCCTCCCTGCAGAATAATTTTAAAATTATTTATGTGCTTACCACCGCGGTTCTGGAAACAACCGCGGTGGTATCTCCCTGCAACATTTCTTTTTTAAATATTTGTGTGTCTTACCACCGCGATTCTCTCACCAATCGTGGTGGTATCTCCTGCAACGTTAATACGACTGCGGTTGTTGTAGACAACCGCAGTGATATCATTGTACCTAATTTCAAAATTGTCACCACATTTTTTTCGAATGTGATTCCCTCTTAACCACGATGATATCCTGTCGTAGAATGTGTTTTTTCTACTAGTGAAGAAGTAAACTTATGAAATTTGATTGGATCTTTAAAAAAAGAAAGATAAAGAGAAAAATTATTTGAAATGGTGAAAACATTTACTTACAAAATATTTTATGTACCACTTAAAAGGGTAAATAATAAGAGAGATTATTATTAAAGGATTACAAAAACAAAGACTATAATAAAATTATAACCTTCCACTTAACTTAAAATAATAGATTTTATTTTGTCTTTTTCACTTGTATATTTTTCAACTTGCTCAATTTTATACAATATGAAATTCCAACTCACATTGAATCTCCCCCTCAAGTGTAAGTCTCTTTTAGATTTGTGTGTTCCTTCTCAAGTGGAAACATTTCTTAATCAAAGTACGTGGTGAGTCTCACTTATACTATTATTTACCGTTCAATTTTATTTCTGTTTTCCTTTTTTTTTTCTTAGCATTTTAAGCTGACGTGCCTAGCATGTGTTTCCCAATTTGTTTGTTCTTATCTTTAGCTTATGTATGCAACTTTTGTTCTTCCACCATTTTCATTTTTTTTTTTGTCATGAATATCAATTACTTGCAATGGAGTGGAAATTGCTTCAATGATTCTTAGAGTTAAACTCTTCTTACATGGCAATGGTTTATCTTTTAGGAAACGATGATTAAAGAACATGAATATCATTAAAATAAATACTTGCATACAAAATTAAGAGTGTAAAGATTTTTGGAACAAAAAAAAACTTTGGTCACTTTAGTTTTCAATCAAATAAAGGAGTATGAGTGCAGACCATTTGATGCAGTGTCTTGGATTGTTTGGTGTTCATCATAAACCATCTATTGCATGAAAGTCAATATAATTATAATATAGATAGAGTTAGTTAACCTCATATCGTCTCCTAACGAATCCAGTTAAACTCAACAGAAAAGAGTTCAAAAATCGTCTCCAACCAGTTTGAGTTAATAAGAACATTTAATTAAAAAAGGAAGTTACTTGCTATTGAAGACAGAAAATTAAAAAAACGAGACTAAAGCAAATAAAATAACAAATTGACTATCGAGTTCATCTATTATTATTGAATCCTTCATCAGTTGACATCTATATCATTAATCTGATTTCAAAAAAGAAGTGAATTAACCAAACAAGTATACATCAATTTGCGAATTAGTCAAATAAGCATCAATCAATTCATGAAATTCCTCATCCGTGTCCAACCATGTACATGTGAGAATTTTAGTCTTTTATTTCTTGAATTAAGCAAACAAGATATTTTTCAAAATAAAAGCAAATTAAACAAAATTCCAATTAAAGAATATGATTGAATTATCAATAAACAGTTAAAATGACTAAACTGTCTAATATAATTGAATACAAAAATTAAAAAACAAAACTGAATTGTAGAAGACTTTATAATTTAATGTGAAATCACAAGAAAATTAATCAAAACGATTTATCCTTTCATACATAGGCAAAATAAAAAGAATTACAAAGAAGAAAATATAAGACTAATAAAAATTATACAACTAGGTTAGAACATCTTATAGGTTTTCTCTTCTCCCAAATTTTGGATCCATATTTTGTTTCAGATTTTTTTTTTTTTAGATTTTGTAGATTTTATTCTCTAATTCTTTTTCTTAAATTTTGTAAATTTTTTGTCTGAAATTTTATAAATTTTATTTTTTAATTATTTTTCTCATATTTTGTCAATTTTGTTTATGAGATTTTGTTTTTAATTCTATTTTAAATAAGTTAATTAAACTTGTATTAATCAATCTCATAATACTAGTCGATATCAATCCATAGCATAAAATCTAAAACAATCGGTCTAATGGACTCTGAACAACCAGACGATCTATTACGCACATCAGCTTACCTTTACAATATTCAAAGTATTTTATTCCTTTATTAAAATCAAAATCTTCTTTCCAAAATTATTGGAATCACCTAAAATAATCACTTACAGTTTAAGATCATATCAAAGATCATATCAAAGAAAAGTGGGTTATTAAGCTTTAAAATATAAATTTACTCAATAATCTTAATTAAAGTCTAATTAAATTCAATTAAGTACATTATAATTAAAATAGTGAATTTATTTTTAATTCCAATTCAAGAAAATTAAAATTAAATATTTTAAGTATGAGTAAAAATGTATTTATCAAACCTTAAATTAAATTATAAAAATTAACTCTAAATCCTAAACTTTTAATTAGCTTGTATTAAGTAAAATCTATTATCGAAAAAAGATAAAAAAAAAAAAGTCTGGATAAAAGAAACAAGAAATTAGAAGAAGAAAAAAAAAAAGAGAAGAAAGAAAGGAAATGGCCGAGAAGTTTTTGGCTTTCACATTAGGTTCATCTTTGTTTTCTCATCACTCTAATTTCCTTTGTAATTTTTTTTTCTTAAATCATCATCAAAATATTTGAAATTAATGTACCAAAATTTACTACTATAATATTTAACCTGTTTTTTTCTACTTTTCATTTACAAACTAATAATTTAAAGTGTGATAAAATTTCAAATTTTAAGAAAATCAATTAAATGACCATTAAAATGAAATGCTTTAAGAAGTTAGACTATTTATTCATATCATCACTATCCTAGACAAATACATTTATTGAACCTTTACATCAGCAAAACAACTTTTCTACAAACACTTCCAGAATGAGAAAAAAATAAAATCAGATTTTTCATAAGATAAAACTAGCTGTCACTTCAGTTAAAAGTCGAAATATGATTTTATTTTTTCATCTTTGAAGTAAGCTTCCCAATGTTTTTCCGAATTTAAAATTGATCTATAAAAAATGTTTCTTTTAGCTCCGCTATCCTTAAATATCATTAAAAGTATAGCTTATATGACTAACAATTATAAAATATTTACATGATAATTTACTTCGGATCTTACATTTTCTAATCATCAAATATCTAACACAATTTCCTTCTAACGTATTCATTTTAACATTTATGTATAAGATAGTTGGACTGAACAATTAAATCAATTTTTTTTTAAATTTATTGACTAAAACAATACATTTTAAATTTGAAGGATAAAAAACTTAATTTAATTTGAGAGATTAAAGATATAATATGACTTTTTAACAAATTAATTTATAGAAAAAAGGTTTCATTTCTCGAAGTGTTAATTGAAAGTTTTATGCAAATAGACTCAAATTCAACTAATCTCCCATTCGTAAATTTGTTCTTTTTTTCTTCGCATGACTCTTACTGGTTCTGTTTGCTTGAATGTTTAAATACTTGCATGTAGATAGTTTTATTGCTGTCAACATTAAATATTTGAATTCTTTTATGCATTTGGAAGCAAATTTGAATGAATGATAAAATTAACTTTTTGGTATGCATATGGAATATATATATATATATATATATATAACGAGATAAAAATAAAATAATATAAGTACTGTGATGTTAAACAATAGATATATAAAAATATAAAATGGATACAATTATCATTCAAATACTGGAATTCCCAGGTGTACTTTTCAAAAATAATTATATTCAAGATACAGATAACTATTAAATGTAAATATTTTTTATATGTAATGATATTCACCATATATAGGTACCTTTAACTAGAAGAACCAAAACATATAAAACCACATATATTTTATAAAAAGAAGCGCAAATATTACAAGTGATTGTTTTATTCACGTATTAGGTGAAAATGATAAAAATTATTGTTGGAGTTCGATTTTTGTTGAAACAATTCTTTGTCATATATGCTATTTACTTTTCGGCTGAATTAGCTTAATTAAAAACAAAACTCTTAAATATCAATACATTATGACTCTTTGATAAAGAAAAAGTTAATATTTTTTTTAATACTTTCTATATTGTTAACTAAAATTTATTAGAAAACATAAATTTTAATGAACCTCATATCTGTATTAGAAAAGAAAAACACTAAACGAAAAATAAAACTATAAAAATTTATGATTTAATATTTTTAAGCAATGTAGAAGAAGTGTGAGTGTTATTTTGGTTGTAATAATTCTAACCTCAGACACTCTTAAAAATTTCTTCCACACGCTATACTAAATCTTTTCTTACGTTACTACATGTTATTTGTTTTGTCTTCTAGAAACATATGTTTTGCATAGATTGCGCCATCTTGGATCAATCCAATCATGTGAAGCTGTCAAATTTTCCATATTTAACCTTTTCTCTAATATTCCTTAATTTCATCTTCTTCCTTCTTCTTTCTCACCTTTCCCACTGTTCCTGCTTTGAAAATGCAAACACACAATGGGTGCCCCAACTTTCTCCTAATAATGCCAATAACAACCACCATTTTCATCTTCCTCGAATCTTGCATAGGACATGTTACATTATTGAATAAAGTGCATAGTTCGCATTCTTCTAATGAATAAGAAGCTGTTTTATTAAAAAATTAACTTGCACTAAAAGTTAAAATTATTAGCACTTTTCGTACATGTAAAAGTGAAAAAAAAAAAAGTTAATTAAGAATGTTTTATTTTCTGATCTTGAATATTAACAAAAAATATTAATTCACGTTAATTCAGAAAATTAATTAGTAGCATATATAATTATATTAATTTTACGATTTTCTTCTAAACTATCATTTCTTGAAACTTTTTATCGGGAATGAAAGAACTTTTTCAAAAAAAAAAAAAAGAAGAAATTAAATCAAGAGTATATTAGTGATAATTTCATTAAATAAAATAACATTAGTTTATATTTTCCTATGTTCAGATACTGACATTTAAAAAACACTTTATTGATATATTTAATATATGAAGGGTTGTTTTCTATTCGATATGTTGCTTCCTTTTCTTTTCTTTTTTTAAATACGCATTTAATAATTATACCACGTTTGTATAATTTCTTTTTTTTTATAACACTTTTTTTATACACCTTAATATTTAAGTAGAAAAAAATATAGCTATATATTAAATATGTAATAAATTTGTATTGTGTACAATTAACATTTGATTTGGTAATTATACTTAAAATAGAGATTATACTACTAATATGAGATATTCTCTTAGGTTGGCATTATTTATTAGGTCAAATAATATATTGTCTCTCAAAACTCAAAAGATAATCTTGAAAAAAAAAATTATAAAGAAAATTTTTATATCTTTAATTGAGACATTTCGACATTATTAGCAATTACTAATTAACTTTCTAAAATTGAGGAGTGAAACAAGTGACGAAAAGTTGTAATGCTTTGAAAAAAAAAAATTCATATCATCTTTGTTGAATACTTGTCTCAACATCATTCCTAGATTGACCTGTAGGCTCAAGAAGCAATCCAAATTGATAAAGAAACAGAAAAATTTTATATCTTTGGTTTAAACTTATTTGACATAATTTGTACACTAGTAAATCAAGTTCCATGAACGAGCTAGAGTCATATTACAGTAGAGAAAAATATACTCGACTTGTTTGCATATAAATGTGTGGTGAGTCATTTTTATAAGAACTAAGTGATGTTCATGCATTCAAGAATTGGTTAGCTATAATGATTTTTTATGTTTCTGAAACTATACATTTTAGTGAATATTTTTTCACAATTTACTTCAGTATGTGAGCATGAATCCTAAGAACTCTCCTCTTTCTAACCTTAATATACATCTTTCTAGGTTTAGCCTAATGTTTAATTTTTAGTATGACAAAAACTTTTCGGATAAGCTATGTACCCCTAACATGATGAGTACAAAAATATCATATGCATGTTGTTACATGTAAAAAGATTCTTAAAATAGTTTCAATACTATTATCAAACTATCCCAAACATTGTTCTCCGCTTCAAATTGTTTATCAACATCGATCCATGCAAATAACTTAAATTGTTAAACAAATCATGGACTTCATGTCATATATTTATAAAATTATTTTATCTATTGTTCATAAGTATCAACCTTTATATAATTGGTTGACTTGCTATATTTACATCTTACCTTTTGCAAAGAAGTGATTTGAGGAAACAAGTTTTAGTATATTATAGAAGAGATTTAATGTTAAAGAAATTTATAATTCCTGCAAGTATAAAACAAGTAATTATTAAAGTTTGTAATGTATTATGAAGTATATAAGACTTACGTCTGTTAGATAAAATATATTTATTATTTGTTCAAACAAAAAATTTATTTGACTAAATATACTCATTTACATTTATGTAAGTAAAAACTTATTAAACTATACATGTGTACAATACTCACATTTGTCACGAGAAGCATATAAATAATGATTGTATATGATAATGGTATCACTTATATTTAGTGGGGTACATGTATATTGAGTTTGACATTGATAAAACATAAATTATATTTAATACTCAATTTATTTAAACACATAATCAAAACTAGCAAAAAGAAAATTTATTACAATTTATTAAAATAATTATACTAAATACACATTGAACTATTAAAACAGTTGTTCAAATTTAATCCATATTTTAATATAGTAATTATAGTTTTGAATTCTAATTACTTTGAATTCATGTAAAAATTCCAATAACTGGTTTTGCTAGAAAACCGTAACCTTATCAATTATAAATTATAACAAAATTAATTATAATTAACAGCCACACATAATCAATTATATCTAGAAAAATCTCATCTTAAATAGTTGTGATATTACACAATTGAAAGGTACTTAATTAGGTTCAAACATTAACAAAGCAAACTTAAATTCTGAACCTACATCCAATTATAGATACTCTTCTAAACCTAACATTTATTCAATATATATATCACTATAACAAGTAACCACCACAAAAAGCCAGTACCAAAAATTAAATTAACATAAATGGTAAAAATTGACACTTATGTCACCTACACTCCCCTTCCTTCTTAAATACTTTTGGGTGTCTTCCTTGACAGAGTAATCAAATTTACTTGTCATTTAACCACACAAATACATGAAAGTTAGTATATTGGAAACATTTGCTAACTATTGTTTTGAAGAATAACTTCATAGAAATATTATTATTGTTTTGTAAAAGTGACACTGTGAGAAGACAAGAAGGCTTTCTGTATTTGTAAAAACGAATTCCATAAGATCTGTTCCTTGATAAAACGCTGCCTGAGAAAGAGAAGGGACCTATATATTTTAGATGAAGGAAGTCGAAAGATGTATATATTTGGTAGAGTCGACTTCTTTTTTTAATAAATATTTGACAGAATATATTGCAACCACTTATTTGTTTTAGGTAAAAAATAAATTAATAAAAACGATATTTGAAGTATTCTAATTTTTATATAATTTTACTTAAAATATACATAAGGACATATAATCTCTAATATACTTCTATAACAAGCTCTATGTCTAACATTCTAACACTTAAGTTTTTAACGAGAATAGAGTTGTCAAGAAATCAAAAGTTAGAATACTATCTTTTTATTTTTTTTATTCTATGTCCACAACAAATATGACATTTTGTAGAATTATGTAAAACATAATTAAAAATTAAAAAGCAGTGAGAAAGGATTACTATAAGAAAATCAATCTTTCAGTAAAAATATACACATCCTAGAATAATATATAATTGAGAAATAAAAAACATGTAGTAGTGATTTTTAACTACAGTACAAATGAGTTATTTTAATTTTAATTGTATACAAGTCTATATCTTTACCAACCAATCTCCACCAAAACTTTTGAATTGGCAAAAATGTTGTATGAATATTCCATTTAAATAGTATAATATCCACAACTTTAATTATCCACATATCTATTTCTTCCAATTTTGCCATCACAACCTTCTGCATGTTTTTATCCCAACTTCCTAACTACTTATCTTTGACAGTGTTGAATTACTTATAGGAACTTTTAGGTGTACAATAATAACATAAAAGAGAATTAAACTCTGAAAAATCAGTGCTTGAATTTTCTAACAAATCTAATATAATAATATTTTTACCTTTATACCATTTTAGATTGGACATTAATACTATTCAATATATGAAATTCCTACCAGTGACATTTTACTTTTTATCTATTACCATGATTTACGTAGAAGAATATATAATATCTCTTGTATATCTATCTTTTCCTATCTACATGCTGATCTATTCGTATTGCAACCAGATATTTATTATCTAATATTGTTATTACCGTCTTTGTATAATTTCTTTCTTATCTCCTATTCTTTTATTATATTTTCATTTTCTAACATATTATTTATGAAGTCTGTCAATTTATCTCTTTCTTTTTCTTGTCTTTATCTTTTTTTCTTTTCAATTATATTTTCATTTTCCAACACATTATGTATGAAATGTGTTGATTTATCTGTTTGTCTTTTTTTTTCTCCTTATGTTTCTGGTTTCTCCTGACACAGAAAACATGTAAAACAGTGTTCATATCATATGAACGCCTTTGTGTGTTTTTTCTTTTCATAAAAAACAACAAAGCAATTTCTGTTACACAATCTAGCTCAAAACTTGGGAAACTATATGAAACACTCTAAAAACAGTGTTCAAAAGTAACAACACAATCATCTCGGCTTTTAGCTCTGCAATAGTAGCTAACGTGTTTGCTTTAATGCAGAGGGAACAAAAAAAAGAGAGGCTTTAAAGCATAGCAGCTAAACCCATTTGGAGATTCCAAACTGCACATAGCAGTAACACAAACAAAGAAGCAAATCTCAGTGCAAGCCTAGCCGCCATCCAGTCAAACCCACGAGTTTTGACTGAAAAAAGCACTTTTAAAAATTCCAAAAAATAGAAAAAAGATATACACGGTGGCAAATTTTCAGCGGTCAAACTATCCCTTCATTTCTTGTTTGTTACCTTCCCAGAAATATCGTCCCCCAATAGAAACCAAAACCTTGTCCAATACGTACCCTCATCCTCTTTATATTAAACATTTCCATTTCCAACTTTCAAAGATTTTCTCTCCACTCCTTTTTCTCCTTCTCCTTTCTCATGGCTTCTTCTACCGGTAGTTTAGACACCTCTGCAACAGCAAACTCCTTCACCAACTTCACCTTCTCCACACACCCCTTCATGACCACTTCTTTCTCTGACCTCCTTGCTTCTCCCACAGACAACAACCACAAGTCTCAGGGTGCCTTGTCTGAGAGAAATGCCTCTGGGGTGCCCAAATTCAAGTCCACCCCACCTCCTTCTTTGCCTCTCTCCCCTCCTCCCATTTCTCCTTCTTCTTACTTTGCTATTCCTCCTGGTTTGAGCCCTGCTGAGCTTCTTGACTCTCCGGTTCTCCTTAACGCTTCTAACGTCAGTTTCATCACCCCGCCTCTCTTGTCTTACTTTGTTGTTTGAGTTTGGTTGTTAAGAAAAGTTTGGACAAAAAAATTAAAATGTTTTTTGTGGTTTTTTATATATAATTTTGTTGGAATCAGACATCATTAGCATGTGTCGTAGGAGAGAGTTTTGTAGTTTGGTTTTTCTTTCTATGTTTGTTTTCAACTTATGTAAGATAATTATATCATGTAAGAGATTTGGTCAATAATTTGTATGTTAAAGCAAGGGAATTTCTTTGGAATTTGAACTTGCTTTGCTTGAGATTTTTGTTTTCTGTTTTTGGTAATTTGTTTTTCCTTATGTATGACTTGTGGTTCCTGTTTCACCGACTTGCTTTTTGTTGATGTTGAATTAATGGGTTTGTGTTTCTGAATACAGATACTGCCATCTCCAACAACTGGAGCTTTTGTTTCTCAGAGCTTCAATTGGAAGAGCAGTTCGGGGGGAAACCGGCAAATTGTCAAAGAAGAAGACAAAAGCTTCTCAAATTTCTCTTTCCAGACCCAGCCAAGGCCTCCTGCTTCATCCACTGTAACATATCAATCTTCAAATGTTGCAGTTCAAAACGTACGTGATCCATTTCAATGCATTATTTACTCATTTAAGCAAAATAGTTGTCTTTCTCTTGTTGGATTTTTGCATTATATCTTATTCTTTTCTAAATTTTCAATCTGATGCCTTGTAACAGCAACATCCATGGAATTTTCAGGAAACCACAAAGCAAGATAGTTTTTCTTCAGGGAAGAGTATGATGAAAACTGAAAACTCTTCTTCCATGCATAGTTTTCCCCCGGAGATTGGTAGTGTCCAAACTAACCATAGCAATGGGTTTCCATCTGATTTTGGAAATTATCCCCCACAATCTCAGACCTTAAGCAGAAAGTCAGATGATGGATACAATTGGAGGAAGTATGGTCAAAAACAAGTGAAAGGGAGTGAAAATCCAAGAAGTTATTACAAATGCACATATCCAAATTGTCCTACGAAGAAGAAGGTGGAGAGGTCTTTAGATGGACAAATAACTGAGATAGTTTATAAGGGTACTCATAACCATCCCAAGCCTCAATCTACTAGGAGAAACTCATCATCTTCCTCTTCTCTTGCAATCCCTCCTTCAAATCCCATCAGCAATGAAATCCAGGATCAATCATATGCCACTCATGGTAGTGGACAAATGGATTCTGCCGCCACCCCAGATAACTCATCAATATCAATAGGAGATGATGACTTTGAGCAGAGTTCTCAAAAGTGTAAATCAGGAGGAGACGAATATGATGAAGATGAACCTGATGCAAAAAGATGGTCAGTTTTTACTTCATTACTTTGCATCATAATTAAGGTTCCCTGGTCCACTTTGTAGCCTTTTTTCTTGTAGTATCATTTGTGTGGTTAATTTCTCAGTTAATTTTTCCATTAATTTTTCAGGAAAGTTGAAGGAGAAAACGAGGGTATGTCAGCGCCTGGTAGTAGAACAGTGAGAGAACCTAGAGTTGTGGTTCAGACAACCAGTGACATTGATATCCTAGATGATGGGTACAGATGGAGAAAATATGGGCAGAAAGTAGTAAAGGGCAATCCAAATCCAAGGTAAACAAAGACACTCACTGTAGGTTTTACTTTTGTTCAACTTTTTGAAAGTTGTTATACTTTGAAGAAATAGTAGTTTGAGAATCCATTTAGGAATTCCTCATTCTCATGCTAATTATAATTGAAATTGAAAGAGTTTGATTTATTTATGAAGAATTTCCTAGGGGACTAATCGAAACTCATAGTAGATAATGTAGTATTATAGAAGTTATTAACTTACTGTGTATATGACAGTAGTGCAAATTTTTAATGTTGTTAAGTGTACACACCATTTTGTCTAATCTAAATATGGTATAGACATTGTAACTGCATGATAGCTGATATTTCTTTGTCTATATCTTTCCATGCCTCATCATAAATGATGATTTTTTTCATTGTGGAAATTCTGCTGTACACTACTATCCCTGTACCAGTTTTTCCTTTCCCTTGTCTGAAATTCCTTGGTCAAATTTGGCAACTTTGATTTTTTTGTCATGTGTGCATGTGATTTAGAAGAATAAAAGTACTCATATTGGCTGGTCTGATGTTGTTGTTGTTAACTTGTGACATGCAGGAGTTACTACAAGTGCACACACCCAGGATGTCCAGTGAGGAAGCACGTGGAACGAGCCTCACATGACCTAAGGGCTGTGATCACAACTTATGAGGGAAAGCACAACCATGATGTCCCTGCAGCTCGTGGCAGTGGTAGCCATTCTGTTAACAGACCCTTGCCAAACAATGCTGCAAACCCCACCACTGCAGCCACTGCCATAGGGCCAATCTCAGTGATCCATCACACTGACAGTTCTGTTCAAGGCCAAAGGCCACAAGCACCACCTGAAGGGCAGTCACCCTTCACCCTAGAGATGCTACAAGCTCCAGGAAGTTTTGGATTCTCGGGTTTTGGGAATCCAATGGGATCCTACATGAATCAGCAACAACTATCTGACAATGTTTTCTCCTCCAGAACCAAGGAGGAGCCCAGAGATGACGTGTTCCTTGAGTCTCTACTATGCTGAAGGAAAATTTTTTCCCTTTTGGTAGGCATCAAAGTTTGAAAATTTTGAAAGGGGGATTAGGATTTACTGAACAAATAAGGTTCATTCCATTTATTGCATTTTTTAGTTTGTTTTGTTGTAAATTTATACAGCCACAGGATTGGTATAGTACATATTCCATAACTGTTGTATGTTACAGATGGTGTTGTTGAAATTTTTTTATTACTTTGGGGTGTCTCTTCAGTTGGGAAGAGAACCTCATATTAATCTTTTGTAAGATTGCTATTTCTTGTTAATTGTTCACTACATTGACAGTAAACCTCACAAGAAATGTGAATTATTTTTGTTAAAACATTAAATTTGTGAGTTATTTTTGTTAAAACATTAAATTGTGTCACATGGCTTTGATTTACACATAATCATAATCTACTGAAAAAAAAAAAATGAAACTCATAAGAAAGAAGTTCAATTTGATGATTGGAGGGGCATAAGGACAAGTCATGCATTTAATAGGATGGCATACTAGTCAAAGATAGGGTGCTGGCTTGTTTGGTGGGTAAGCTGGTCAAGGTCAACTTTAGTTGTTTCCTTGCATTTTTCTTCCTTAAACAAATGGATGCTTCCAGGTTGCAACCCTATCTATCCATATATCCAAGTGGGGTAGTCAAAAATTTTGTCTTGTACAGTTGAAAGACAGAAATGCCCCTTGGAGGGACATGAAGGACTAGTGGTGGGAAGGGACAGTTTTGGAAAAAGGGGTTTTGGTTTCACATTTTTGTTTAATGAGAGTTGTGTGGATGTAGGACAAGTGGGAATGAGACATTTACGTGAAGCACACGTTTCCCTTCAGCCATGAGCCAAATTCTGCAGATTCATTTGTCCTAGCCTTCATTGTCACTGTCATGGGGCCACACCACACATGCCTTTTCCCTTGCTAGCCGACCTTACCTTGGTAAACTAATCCATTCTATCTTTGTTTTTGCCGCACCTCAAGAATAGAAAATTGAAGGAATGATTGAAGGAAGCCAAATAATCTATTGTATAGTAGTGTGGTTGGGTGTTGGGGGTTAAAACTTTGTTATGTCAATGGTCCTACTTTGGGGTGGATCAATTAAGATAGACAAGAAATTACTAGGGTTGACCAAAGAATGGAGTGAAGCAAGAGTAACTATGATACTAAAATGTTTAACTTAATTTTTATAAATTGTTTACTATATTTGAATAATATGTAGATCTTGTAGAATTTGAATAACATGTAAGAAATTTTAGGTTTTAACTTGAATGTGATTGTTGCATAGAAATAAATAAATTAAGTCAACATACATTAAAAACTATATTGTTAGAAGAAAAAAAGCAATAAAGTTTTGAGAACTAAAATTTTATTAATTATCACTTTTTTTATTAATAGGAATAACAAACATGTTATTTAGTGAAAGAATTTAACCAAAATAATTTTATTTTTATCAAAATGTATTATTTTTGTCTGTTGAAAATATATTAATATAATTATTTGGAGGAAAATTAAGAAAAAAAAATGTTGCTTTCAAAACTAAGAATATCAGTCCATTTAAAAAAAAGGATAAAATTGTAGTTATTTTAAAATGAAGCAATATTTTCAGAGTATTAAACAAAGAAAATAGAAAACATTTAGAAAAATGTAGTATATAAAATTAAAAATTTCAATTTTTTGTTCAACACTCTCACAAATGACCTAATAATATTTTTATCATTTCTTTCAATGTTATGTTATAATATTTTTTTTCTAAGGAAATATTTTAGAGTACTATAATAAGAGAAAATAATACAATGTTTTGAAGATCAAATTTTCTAAAATGTTCTTTTACATTTTTAAAGTCAAGAAATAAATGGTACCATAAATTTAAAGAGTGGGATTATTATATCACTTTTAAGTGAAAAGGGTTGTGTGTTTTTTGTTTGGAGAATTAATTATAAGATATGTTCCTTTAGGTGTTCAAAGGATTTATTTCTTTTGTTAGATCCAGATGGATATAGATAAGATCTAAAACAGATAGCTGATGTGTTCATAAATGTGTTCCCATGCCAATTAGTTTGATGCCATATGATGACCCCATCAATGATGTCATCAATTTGCTAAGTGCATTTTTTATTGTGCAGGTGACATTGCTGTATTTGTTTCTTAATCATGATTTATGTTTTCTAATCTAATTATTTTAAGTTTAAACATCAAAATAACTTTAGAAAATGCAACTTCACGTCACGGATAAAAAATAAATAAAAATATCATTATAAAAGTTACACTTTGTAACAATCAATTTTGGTTCTGTTTAATGAAATCGAGAAACTTCAGGACCCTGCAAGATTTGAATCTTGAATAAATACAAAAATGAATTAAATCATTTTATAAAAATGATTCAATTAATTGAAATGTTTCTATAAAATAACATGGTTCCATTTTTTTAGGATTTTTTTTTAATTTTGATTCACTTCTTTTATTTAATGTTATATAGTTTAATATTGTAAAAGGAGTTTGATTAGGTTTTTTAATGAGTGATTCTATTTATATATATATATATATATATATATATATATATATATATATTTATTTATTTTTTATAGTTATGTATTTTTTGTTTTTTTTTTTAGTATTTTTTTTTTATTTTGTTT
>Ga0099824_1001791_pt1 | contig 30865 bp, 20 predicted proteins | sample SiratrowhiteBW_FD_76837 | JGI IMG/M metagenome (GOLD analysis project Ga0099824, IMG submission 76837) | Root nodule microbial communities of legume samples collected from California, USA - Siratro white BW | ecosystem: Host-associated > Plants > Roots > Nodule | place: USA: California... | reverse complement strand
TATGTTTTTTTGTTTTATTTATTATTTATAGTTTTATTGATGGATTATATATAATTTATTTAGTTTTAAGAAAGAGAGAAAAAAAAAAATATATATATATATATATATATATATATATATATATATATGTATATATATATTTAATGGATGAATTATTCTCTATAAATTTATAGATGAGTTAAGAAATTAAAAATCGTTTTAATTTTAAACAGGGAGAGGAAGTATGATCAAGAAGGTGAGAATTTGGAGGTCAAATACAAAGATTGGCAAAAGAAGCTGCATCCTGATTTAGTACATTCAAAATCTCAGGTTGGTATGATGGGATATCCTTTTTCCTTATTTTAAGTTCATGTTTTTCTATTCGATTTTTCTTTCTGCTCTTTTGTTTTAAGGGGATGGGGGAAGGCAGTGAGATTGAATGAGTTTTTGGAGAAACTAAGATTTTGTTTTCCTTCAATTGGTTAGAAAGAAAGAGATTTTGCTGCTGAACAATCTGCAAGGGTGATTGATGCGTACAATACACTTAGAAAGCCTTTGTCAAGAGGAATTTACTTGGTAAGAATACTTCCATCAGAGATTCCAAATTGATGATGCTTCATTACAGTAACAGAACTCTGCGAAATTTGAAAATCTTGAAAGATAATATATTTGTGCTGGTGAAATATATTATCTGAATTGAGGCATATACATCAAACATGGCATCTAAATAGGCTTTCCATCAATGTATATAGTTATATATTGTTCAATTTCAGTTGTTTCTTCTTTGGTGTTACCATATAAAGTTGTGCCACTTCTCTTCAGCTGAAGCTTAATGGAGTAGAAATCGATCAAGAGCAGACAATATCAGATCCAGAACTACTGGCAGAGGTAACAAAAGAACCTTATTTCTTTTCAATGTGGAATTTCCTTTTAACTTCCTTTCCATGATAAACAAAATATCAGTGTATTTCTTTGGAAAATGGGTGGATGGTTTTGAAGTTTAACCTCCTCTCATTCTCAAAGGTTTATTTTGTGAGCATTATCTGTAAATGGAAAGAGATTGGCAATTGTGTTGTCACTGGTGGCTACCGAGGGTATTTCTCTTCAGCATTTGGAATCCTATTTCCATTTAGAACTGGAGTGTGCCAATTTTTGGAAGATTGACTTACTTTATAGAGAAAATAACATAATTTTACTTATAAAAAGTGCAATTCAGCTAGGCATACGTTCAAGGGAATGAAAGAGGCATTTTATCACTTGGAAAATATTTTCATCTTTTCTTGCTTGTTCTGCTCTCTATTTTATTTTATGTTCTTTCTGTGGAATATTTGAGATTCATTTTTTCCATAACTTAAATTGAATTCTGAAATTTGTACGGTAAGATTAGTGGTATAGATTATTGCATATCTTTTATCTCATCTTTCCATCTTCTTCAAAAGGAAAATCTAGCTTCCAAATTTTATTGCTAAAATTTTACTACAGATTCTGGAAATCAGGGAAGCAGTTGAAGAAGCTACAGACTCAGAGGCTTTGAATCTCATTCTTTCCCAGGTATGCATGAAATCTCCAACAAGGCTGAATGCTGCAAGGAGAATGCATGATTGGTTCTAATGTAGATTTTGAATTATTATTACGTTCATGTTTTTTCTTGCTGTCATCCTTTGGTTTGTTATCCAGATGCAGGAGAAGCTGCAAAATTGCTCTAATACCTTAAGTCATGCTTTTCAAAACCAGAATTTTGAAGAAGCAAAATTGGCAATTAGGATGATGACTTACTATAGTCGTGTAATTGATGAGGTCGTAAAGAGGCTTTGATATAGGTAATTTCAACATTTTCTTTTGCCTGATTCATTGGGCTACTCTTTGTAGAAGATGAAAGATATTTGAAAAGAAGAATTGTTGCGCATGATATAGTGCTTGTGCCTACCAAAAGTAGGTAAATTGAAAAGAAATGGTAATAGCCATCATCTCATCCATAATGTCTTTCTAATGCAAATTGAGTGAAAAAAGGTGAAAGTGGGAGTTAAAAGCAGTTGTTATTGCTTAAGACATACTCAACACAACTTCCCGTTTACATACTAGAGTTCGTAAGACAAGGCTGATCAGTAAATTTAGCAGGCTGCGATTTCCTATTTTCCGACCTCTGTTTCATTCCTATCACGCAAGAGAGAGTAGAGTAATCCATCGCCAGTTCTGCGTTTCTGTCTTTCTGCTAACTTCGTAGTGTTAACCCTTTGTCATTTTGTTTCTATTTCACTTTTCTTCTTACAATATGTCTGAGAAGTCTTCTGGACCAACTTTTGTTTGAATTTATCAAACAGTGGAAATCGTCTCGCCATATATTCAATTTTGACAAAGGATGTTGTTATCTTCATTTTCTAGCCATAGTATGCACACTCAAGCACAGGTCTACATGACTATGATAATGAAAATGATTCTATCAGCTAATTTACATACTTATGTTCAACCCAATAGTTTCAAGGTCCAAATCAAAGAATAAGACTAACATTCTTGTAAAATAGTCATGAATAAGAATCTGTGTCTCCACGAACATTTCCATTTGATCTTAAGTCAGTAGCCTAAAATTAATGATGGTAACATTTTTTAAGCATGCATTAATTGCTTATCCAGCGAGCATGCCATAATTTCTCTGTAGATAGTGTGGGATAATATGTATGTTCAATTCTATGGTACCTTATGCTATGTTTATATGATGATTTACACATTACTAAACCATTTCTGACATTATTGTAAATCATGTGCAGGACACCATTACTGTTGTACCGGTCTTGCCATTTGTGCTTCAAGGCTTTTGCAGTAAAATGTATCTCTCTATGAACAACTGATGATTCTACTGATACATTATTTCTCCAGTTTACTACCTTAGAAATGTTATTGATAGTTTATCTTGAGCTGCCCCTTCATGTAGTTCTGCTTCTGATTCCTTTATTTCATGTTATTATGTAGATTCAAACATGGAGCTATTGCTTTGGGGAGATCAGTTGACAACATGAAGAATTTGACTCACTCATCGCAATGAAGTGGCCTATCCGTGAATCGCCATTTGATTTCATCACGACGCAATGGACCTTATTGCTTCTCTATGTACAGAATGGAGTTCACATTTTGTCAAATCACGGGGCATATCTTAAGCATTCACCCTTTCTGATTGGCTGCATGCAACCGAGAACACTTACGGATTCCTGAATGTAGTTACCACATACTAGTTTCCTAACATTAGAGTGGATGACTTTAAAATTTTGCTTATTTTATACAATAAAGGAGTTTTATGGTACGGATAGCATCGTGCCAATGAATACATGCATATGTGGTGCAATTTGATGGTTTATAAATAAGATGGCAAATAGTATTTGACCATCTGGCGAGTGCTTCTATTCATAATGTGGCCATGCACTCGTTATGTTTTTTCCTGGATAATTGTTACTTTCTTCAGGTTCAATTCTTTCAAGAAGACGAAATTGGAAGTAAATCAAAATGAGAAACTACAATTGCATAAATCCATCGATTTCCAAAGATTATGAAAAGAAATCAAGTTACAAGTTTGCGCTTTCTTCTTAGTTCTGACTTTTGTTGCAATACAACGCGGGCTAAATCATTTTTACCTTCTCTATTTAGTCCATAAAAAACCGTTCGAAAATTTATGGTACTTGGAACAATTCCACTATCTAACATTTCAGCAATAAGTTGCATTGCTTCTTCAGATCTCCCAACTTTGCAAAGGCATGTGAGGAACATAGAATAAGTTTTGAAATCAGGAAATGGTCCCTTTAGTTTCATACGGTAGAAGATATTCCAAGCATCAATGGGCCTCCCCACGTTCATGTACCCACGTATAAGTGCAGAATATGTGACAATGTTTGGTTCATAACCTGACTGTTGCATCTCCTCAAAAGTCTCGATAGCTTTCTGTACTTGTTTCTCTTTGAAGAAATGAACCATCAGTGATGTATAAACATGGATGGTAGGTGCTATTCCATTCTGTTTCATGGCTTCCACCTTGACCAACGCCTCTTCTAGTCGACCCTTGCGTAATAGACCATGAACTATGCTCCCACAAGTTAGCTGGTCTAAAATAGACTTTTCTTCCCCAACCTCTTTAATTAATGCCAATGCTTCTTCCACTCTCCCAGCTCTACAAAGAGCTCTGATAAACAAGGAATAACTGAGAGGGGCTGTGTAGCCAAAATTCTGAAGAGAATCTGCACATCTCCTGGCCTCTAACACTCTACCAACTTCACATAAACAACCAAGGTAAGCTTCAATCAATTCTTTGTCAGGAGCATATCCTGCACCAATCATCTCACGGTATGTTTCGAGAGCATCATCAACCTTCCTTCCTTTCCTCCCACAAAAGGCAATTATCAGATACTTGTATGTACTCCTACTTGGGCTATAACCATCAGCTTTCATCTCTTTGAAACAATTCATGGCCATCTCAGTCAGACCTGTGCGACCATAAAGCATTATCATGATTGTCCATGTTTCTGGTGTTATTGGATAACTATTTCTTCGCATTTCGAAGAACAAGCTGCGCATGTGCTTGAAATCTTTGCCGCAGCCTGCAATCTTTATTGCCATGTTGTAAGATTCTAATGTTTGTCGATACCCAGATTGCTTTCCCACCCATGAAAAGAATTTTAGGACAGAGCTACCATTCATGTTGCAATTTTGCAATATCTCCATAACAAGTTCTGGGGTGAAGTGAAAGGTACTTCTCTCCAATTTTTCTTGGATTAAGGACCAATCTGAAGAGGATGAAAGTATCCAACAAATTTCATTAAAATTTTGCTCCGTGTAAGTCTTAAGGTTTCGGTGTATAGAGGAATAATCTATTTCTGACTTTGATTGGTCAACTTTAACATCCTCTTTCACCTTAATTTCCAAAGATACTTGTTTGTTTGACTCCTTGAACTTTTCAGAATCAAGTGTAGATGCTTTACGCATCTGCTGGATTTTCTCTATCATAGTAAGCTCCCCCTTTTCCTCCATGTATGTTATAACCCAACGGAATAGTGTATCTTGAATTTTAATCTTTGAAGCCTGCATTTCGTGCAATACTTTGACAATGTCTTCTGTTCTTGAAGCCTTGCAAAGCTCCTTAATGAATACTGCATACGATTTCCAAGTGGGCTTGATGTCTTGGCACTCCATACAATTGAACATTTTCCATGCTTCAGATATACGATTTTGTGAAACATGACCTGCAACCATAGCTGTTATTGCCACAATATCTGGCTTAATTCCTTTTCCCAGCATCTCATCATACATCATGCAAGCTTCTTCATACCTACTCAACCCAAAGAGATGTTGTATCAGTTCGGTATATGTGGAAATAGTAGCCACACAACCAGATTCTTTCATGCTTTGAAACACTTTGAGCGCCCCGTCAACATCATTTCTCCCTAAATACCCATTTATGATAATCCCATGGATCTTCTCATCAACCATATCCCTTCTCTTCATAATTTCAACAATCTCTAAAGCATCCGTAATCCTACCTGCCTTACACAGTCCTCTCACCAAGATCTCATAATTTTCAGGTTCAAGACCTAAATCTTTATTTTTGAGGTCACGAATCAATTCCAAAGCCTCTTCAATCCTCCCAGAAATACAAAAGTTCTTCAGCATACAGCTATGAACACGGTTTTCTGGCATCACAGACAACCGTATCATGTCATTTCCAAGCAAACTAACAGCTGCTACATCTCCTAATCTTGCCATGCAGTTCATGATCGTCCCATACAACCTCACATCACATACCATATCCTTCCTGACCATGTCACTATAGAACTCCATAGCAATGTCTCCCTTCTCTGCACTGCAAAGTGAACGGATAATTGCGCTATATGAAACAGCATCCGGTTCACAACCACACCTTTTCATATTTTCAAAGGCCAACAACGCTTCACTAATTTTCCTTGCCTTCCCATACTGGGTGACAAGAATGGTCCACGTCTTAACATCCTTTTGAATTCCACACTCATCCATTTCTTTCACCAATCTCTTCACCAACCCAAATTCCTTAGCTTCTCCAGCAATGCACAACATGGTATTATAAGTCTCCGTGGTGTGACTATATCCATCCTTGAGCTTCAGCCAATTGAAAGCCCTCAAAGCCAACTGTGGCACTTTGAAACACCTCTTCAACACCAAGTCGAAAACCTCACTGTTCAACCCATAACTTAGACTATCTAACCTCTCCTCCATAGAAGTGGAACCGTTTTCCCTCCTAACAATTTCAGTAATCTCATCAACAACCCGGCTTACATCTTTCTTTCCCATATTTCCGACCCGGGCATCTTCCAAAGAGCCAACATTCTGTGCGGAATTTTCACAAGCACCTTTGGTGCAAGCTGATTGGTCCTTGGAACCAAATTCAATGTGGGGACTTTGGAGAGGAAACAAAAACCCAGATGGGGATTGGTCTGGGATCACGGTTTCCGCACCTAGAATCTGGGTGATCTCGTTGAAAAGTGCGCGGGAAGCATCGATATCTGAAGGAATGTTGGTGTTGGAAAGTTGATGCTGTGTTTTTCTGCGAGTGCGTGAAAGTTTTGCAGTGTTGGAAAAATGCAAAACGCGAGATGGTGAGAGGAGAAGGGAATCCAGGGGTCGGAGTTTGGTTAATGATTTCATGGGTAACTTCGAAATAATGTCACCAAAATCGTGGTTCAATACTTCAATTGCATAAACACACAAAACAAAATGCAAATTTCAAACAAAACAATGTTTCAGTTTAATAAACATCGATTTTATCTCAATTGGTTTATTTTCTTTACCAATAATGAATTTAAGGAAAAAAAATATGTTTTTAGATATTCTTTTCCCGAAATTTGATTTTAGTCTCATAGATGAATTAGTCATTCAAATTTTGAAAATATTTGAAGTCATTCATGTTTGATAAATTTTTATTGCCACGAAGTTATAACGAAGGACTATTACTTGTTTTCTTACCTTCAGTAAAACTATAATCAAAATACTGTATATAACTAGACGTTATAAACTCATTTTGTAGGGTTATATTAAATTTAAAATTCATTTTCTAAGTTAATACTAAAAATTATCCTAAATTCATTTGTTAAAAATTACATATCAAATTATAATATACAATAATCTTAAACTTATTAAAATTTAAATTTTACACTCTTTAGAAAATTCTAACTCGTATATTATTTTCAAAATAGCTATCCATGAATCAAATGCTTATTTTAATATTTATAATTATTTGTGTATGGTTTAAGAGTAAAGGCTAAGGTTTAAAAGGAAGATCCTAATCCTATTTTAATATTTTTAATAAATATAATAATATAACATCACTTATTATTTCTAAATATCTAATCAAACGTTCACCATTTTTCTTTCTATCATGTAATATCATCCATAATACTTATTTTTTATTTATTTTTTTCAATCTTACCTTAATAATATTTTAGGTTTTAGAAAATCAAGGTCGGTTCCAGAGCAGTCTCTTCAAGAAGACACTAACCTATGCATCATTCATGCTAAGAGGGTCACCATAATGCTAAAAGACACTGTGGAATAACCGTGGAATATTGAAGGGTTTAGCAAAAGAACAAGGAATGCAAAGCGTTTCTGTGTATTCATGGACGTGGATAAAATAAATATGATGTAGAGTAAATAAAAGAGGTGTTTTTTTAGGTTAGAGCCCACTTCTAATAAAATAAATAAATAAATAGCTTTCGTTTTTAGTTTTATTTTTTATTATTTTATCATTTTACTTGATTTCATTTATCTTGTTTTGAAATAAAATTGTAATTTTAAATTTTTTCTTTTTAATTCCATCTTATGCATCGTGGGAAAGTTTTATCTTTATTTAGAATATCAAAAAAAGGATATTCAAATTAAAGTTTAATTTTTTAAAAATAAATAAATAAAAAATATAAAATTTCAAAAATATAAAGATGTTTTCAAAACAAATCATTGATCTCTTATAACTACGCATGTCTAATTTGGAGGTAGGTGCGAGTTCAATCTCTTATCAAGTTATCTTATTTAAAATTATTATTTTGTTTTTTTCAAATTATGAATTATTATTTTGTTTTTTTTAAATTGTAAATAAGATTATAGTTTCTTCTAATAACGTGTTTTTTATATACGATTTATTCATATTTAAAAAAAATAAAAAAATGCATTATTTTAAAAATTTTAGATAAAAATTACACTACTTTAAAAAAATTTACTTATTTTGAGCCTATAAAAAAATCAAAACATAGTTGACTGGGACCTAAATTAACCTCTCACTAATATATCCTCATCACATCATCTTCTTTGAATTAATTCTCATTAATTACACATATTAAATACATTAATATATAAATAGATATATATATATATATATATATAAATAAATAGATATATATATATATATATATATATATATATATATATATATAAATATAGAAAGTGGAATTCTTATCAATCTCTTCTAAACAAAGCTTTGCAAAATAAACACTTCACACCATATAAAAAATACTAAAGAAATGTCAATAATAATAATAATAATATATAAGTGAAACTTATAAAAATATTAACACTATTTTTAATCAAAATTTTTAACATAATAAATTTGTAATGTTTTCTTTATATATATCACCCAACTTTTTTTTTTCTACATAAAACTTAAATTCATCCTTAAATTTCTAAAACACAAATGTGTTTAATAAGAATATTTGTTTTAACATATATCTCCCTAAGTGAGTGAGTTAAAACTGTTCCTATTGAATGTCATATGACATTTTCGAGAAATGAGAAGAACGAGTTTTTAATATATTATTTGAAGGGTGAAATTCAAGGAAATGACCCTCCAGACTATTTTAATAAACATTATAAATATTTATTTTTTCAATAAACAAAAGTTCAGTTTATTAAAATAAAAATAAGTTAAAAAATAATATTCCAATTTATTTAAACTTAAATGAATTATTTTTAAATAATTGTTTTTAAATAGTATTTTAATTAAGAAGGAGAAAGGATTTGTTTCTTATAAAAACAGAAAATTACTTATTTTCAACAAAAATATAAATATACTTCTTTCATTAAAAAAACTATTTTAAAGAAAAAAATAAGCACAAATAAACTCATCTAATAATAACTAATTTTATTTTAAAATTTTAACTTTCAGTTCTTAAAAATGAGATATTTTACATATTATTTACATAGTCACGGAATTATTCCCATTCCCTAATAAAGATTTTATAGTTTTTATGTAATATTAAATTAATAGTTAGTTTTTATTTAATCAAATAAATTTTCAATTTTGTAATTAATGTTCAACACCTGAAATGAGTAATAATTATAATGAAACATTAAGTTACCGGCAAAACAAGAGTTTATTAATTAAAATAGTATAAATATTTTAGATTAAAATTGCCATATTTACTTTTTATGATTTAATTCATGTGTATTATCATGGAAAATCCTTTTAAATTTTATTTTCTATAATTTATAATATCATGATAATATGTGGGATACTTAATGATTAAGAAAAATTATAATTATCTGTTAAGACTTAGAACATGTTCGAAAAGTCACCTCAATAATATATAAACTAGTGTTAACTAGTCTGATTATAAGAAAGTTATCTAAATTTGTTTGAGATTTAAATTAACTTCTGAATGATAAATAAATGGAAGTTTACAAAATTTGCATATAATTTTTTTACAAGTGTTTAATACTTAAAATGCAAATACAAGTTTTTTATATTTAATTTAAAAATCTTATATACAAACACATCTTGTTAATAACTTATTTACATAAGAAATTATTAACTAACTCTCTAAGCAGTCAAACACTAAAAAATGACCCAATTAAGTATTTACTTTTACTTATTTGTCTATCATTTCTTGATTTGTCTATCTCAAATCATTTCTATATTCAAATCAAACTTATCTTATTCAATACATCTAACCATGCTTAACATTAATAATCAGATGTGAAAATACTAACGTAACAAATTGAAAAAAAAAATGGATAAAAAAGATATTTAACTATTTAATTAAGTAAGAATAAATTAACAGTAAAAATAAAACATTTTAATTTCATTTTAATACTAAATAACTAAATAAATGAGAATACATGGAAAACAATAGTGAGTTTCACTATTTAAATTTATCTTTTTCATATTTGCTTTCAACCAAACAAATAAAATTATGTTTATTTCTCGTCTTTTTTTTTTCATCTTCCCTCTATACTTTCTTTCTACATCTTTATAGGAATAGCAAATTAACTATTATATTCTTTATAAAAAAATTAAATAAATCATTAGATTTACTCATTTTCATAAAAAAAAATTACCATTTTAGTAAAAAATGAGAAAAATTGCACTTATATAATACTTCTTCTGAGAAATTGAGATTTTAATTTATTTTAAGTGCTAATCACTTAATTTTCAGTCAATTTGTAAGCAAATATTAATATAAAAATAGAATGACTAAATTTACTTCAGTATAAAAAAATATTTGTAAAACAAAATGGAAATACTAAAATCACAAAATCTAATGTAACTAAATATTATATTTATATTCAAGCATTTAAAAAAATTCAAGTCAAATATACATAAGTGTATATATATATATATATAGTGTTTGTTTAGTCAATGTCTTCCAAAAAAACGAAAAACTCTTTATTAGAAAGTTTAAGTTGTCATCCCATAACATCAATATGATTATCTCCTTCTAAAATGTAAATCAAATTTAAAAACATTGACATAAATCCAATAGTGTCATATGATATCTAATCTCATAAAAGAATGTTATCATTCATGTGTTATTATCATTTACCTTCAAATATATATAATCCTATAAAAGAATGATATGTAACTTCAAAGGAGACTCATTCCCTTCGGTTGGGAGTTCAAAAGACTCCAAATTTCTGAGAATTCAAAAGAGACTCCAAACCTTAACCTTTCTCTTTCCCATCAGAGTCTATTTGAAATAAATTCATCCTTAATGTTCTTCCAGCCACAACTTGTTCCCATAGTTACACCCTCTTCACCTTCTTCTCGGGACTCTTCTAGGCAAAAAAGAAAAACCTTCTAATTTCATTATCAAATTTTACCTGCAATAATAGATAATGTTTTGAAATCAATATAGATATAAAATAATAATTAAAATAAATAAATAAATATACCTCGATAAGGTCTCCTTACAATATACTAATTTGGGTATGTAGTGTTTTTGACTATCTCAACACAAAAAATTCTTTCGACATGACATTGGCTAAATAGAATTTAATATAGAAAATTAGAATTACCTTTTCCTATATTATTTGCTTTCTTTTACACCTTAACCTTACTTTTCGTTTGATTTTTGAACGTCAGATTTTCTTTTAAATCTGACTGAAATTAAAATTATGTTTAAAAATATATTTAAAAAATATTTTAAATTTTAGACAATATAATGATTATAAAGAATTAAAGTTTTAGGTTTTAGACAAAATAATTAAAGTTTATAAAAAAAATAAAATATTATATTAAAATAAACAACTTAATATTAAACTATATAATTAAGATGGGATAGTTTTAGACGCAATAATTAAAGTTTATGAAGAAAATAAAATATTATATTAAAATAAACAACTTAATATTAAATTATATAATTAATTTGAGATAGTTATATTAAATCATGTAGAGTAACATTTGTAAATTTTAATTTATTTATTATTAGTTTTAAATTATAAAAGTGTGAATTAATAAAATAAACTCATTTATTAAATACCTTTATTTTAATAAAAAATGTGAATAAATTTTATCATTTTTTTTTTCAAAATTAGATTGATTTATATCTTTCTCAACTTACCAAATATATAGCTCCAATAAATCACTTAGATGTCTTATTAGATCAACAAAATGAGCATGATTTAGTGGGTGTATCGAACTCATTAAAATTGGACTTTGTATTTGAATATAAGGGCACAAAGGAAAAACAGCCTTAATATTAATATAGAATCATTATACTGTCTAAAACTTAAAATATTTTGTTAATTGTGCTTTTTAAACATAATTTTAATTTCAAGTTCTTCAATCCCCAACTGAAACTAATAGGCCAGTTCCAATTTGCACACACAACATAACCTTGATGATCAGAAACCTCAAACATGCTTTAAAAACCCTATCCCCCTATAAGAAAGAAAGGTTCAACCCACTGCCACACAACCTCATCTTCAAACTATACTACACATTCGAATATGATTTCAAACTCCACTATAAACATAAGAGCAACTGTGAAATCGAATATCAACCAAAATCTATTAAAAGAAAGGAAAGATTAAAGAACTTCAAAGCTTTGCAACCTTGCCAGCAGGTTATTAGTGAAAGATAAAACTTTAGACCCACCACCATATAACCCCATCTTCAAACTCCACTGCAACTATGAAATGTAATCTTCAAACTCCACTACAACTATGAGATGTACATGAGATGGAATATGAATATGAATGAAAAAAAGGTAAAAAGCTTGTCATGACCCAGTCATGTATTGCCCTTCCCCTCATCTAGACTAGTTCCATTTGAGCCACAAACTCGCGTCCCCCTTTTCATTGTTAGATACTTTGGACGAAACCAAACAGAAGAAAAAGAATATATGAAGGATGAAGAAAATAGGTATTCGAAATAAAAAATAAGCAGAAAGATGAAGGGGATGAGGATGTTATTCTTATAGTGTTGGAGGAATAAAAAATGGCTCTGGGGTGTAGTGACCCTAAGGTTAGAGTTAGAAAGGGGTAGTGGGAGAGCATTTGGATAAATGTTGAGATTGGAGCTGAAGAAAATAGGCTTTATCCTAAAATTGAAAGGGAATAAATGAATAGAAGAGGTGTAGACAGGATGAAAAAAAAAATTAAAATGAGAGCTAAAAATGTGGAATGAGACAAAAAAAAAAAATGAAAAAGAGAGGAGCAAGGAGTAGATATATTTTATTTTGTTATTTTGTTTATTCTAATGTCTTTAATATTTTTTATTTTTATCATTTTATTTGAATTTTTTATTTTATTTTTAGTTTGTGTATTTCATGTTAAATAAAATTTTAATTTTATTATTTTTTTAAATTTTTAAATAATCGTCTGCGTTTTGAAAATACTATAACACACGCACTGTATCTAAATCGAAGTTTAGTTTTCAAAAATAATAAAAAAAATATAAAATTTTAAAAACATAAAAATAAATTATTCGGTCTCATTCTTCATTTTTTTAATATGTAGGGAAGTTAATCATTGTTAGGTCTCTTATTTAAAATTATTCTTTTTTCCTACTTTTGTATTTTTAATTACATTTTAATTTTTATTTGTTCATATTAATTGTTTTATATTTTTTATTATTTTTTGAAAAATAAACATTTAATAAATCATATATAGTTTTACTTATTTAATTAAAGTTAGTGTCTGATGCCATGAGGGTTAATATTTTTTTCACGCCTAATCAACTTCCGAGTTCATCTTTGGTTGGTAGACCATTTCTTTCTTTTTTTGGTTTTCCATAATAAACAAACTATGGTAGCGATTCATCTCTTTTATTTTTATCACATATTCTTTCAATTTTTTATCGCCGTAAGCGTAGTCAACGAAGTTGCAACACCGCATTCTTTCTAATTAATAGAAAATCACGTATTCATATATAAAAAATTCTATTAGTTGCTATTTTATTTTGTCAATATGCAGTTTTTTTATTAATGAAATAAATCAATAGAAAAATCTTATATAATTTCATTAAACATGTGTTTTAAAGAAGGCAAATTTTTTAAAAATGGTGCACTTTTATTCAAAAATGGACAAAAAATATTTTTTCACTAAAATGGACAAATTATGCCACCGAGACATGATTTCAAACTAAGAAAGTTGTTCCACTTTCAGGCTGGTCAAATATAACTCACATATTGACAATTTCAATTAAAAGTGATAATTAATATCATTTATAAAAATACAGAACTTCCCCCATTGTACAAAATAAACTTTGTAGCTGAATACAAACGTTTTTTTATGTGCAACAATTTTTTAATTATTTTGTACCATGTTTGTTACTTTAACCATTAACAAAAAAATTAATAATAATTAACTAAACTTTAAAAAAATTAAGACACCAAATTTATTTTAAATTAAAACAAAATAATATAATGATAATAATAATAAGAATAATTTTAATTAAGTTAATATGAATTTAATTTAAATAATAATAATAATAAATAATATTGATATAATAATCATAATAATTAATATTAATATAATAATTATAATAATAGTAATATTTCTTTTGATGAATAGGTACTCTAACTGTTAATATAATATTAATAATTAATATTAATGTCATGATTTATTATTATTATTATCATTATATTATTTTGTTTTAATTTAAAATAAATTTGTATGCCTTAATTTGATTATTATTCTGATGTGATAAATAGTTGCTACTGTGATGGTTAAAGTGTTTGTTCAATTCCTCTTCTTGGTAAGTGAAAATATAATAATTTGATTTATGATTTATTATGATGTGATAAATAGTTGATATTATAATAGTTAGAGTGTTTCTTTATTGTCTATTTCTGATAAGTGAAAATATAATAATTTGATAAGTTTATTATGATGTGATAAATAATTGATACTGTAATAGTTAGAGTGTCTGTTCATCAAAAGAAATATTATTATTATCATTATATTAATATTAATTATTATTATCATTTTATTAATATTAATATTTATTATTATTATTATTATTTTAATTCAATTTGTATGAATTTAATTATATTTATTGTTTTCATAATTATTATTATCATTTAAATTAAATTTGTATGAATTTAATAACTTTTATTTTTATTATTATTATTTAAATTAAAGTAATAGAATTTAATTAAAATTATTATTATTATTATTTAAATTAATTCATATGAATTTAATTAAAATTATTCTTATTATTATTGTTATTATTATATTATTTTGTTTTAATTTAAAATAATTTTGTATGTCTTAACTTTTTTTATGGTTTTGTTAATTATTATTATTTAATTATTATTATTATTATTAATTGTTTTGTTAATGGTTAAATATAACAAAAACAGTGAAAAAAAAAGATTGTTGCACAGAAATAGACTTAGTGATAAATGATATTAATTAATGTATTTAATTGAAATTGCCAACATATTTTTTTACCCATTTTAGATATTACTGAAAAAGATCACCATTTTAGAAAATTTGTCCCCATAGCTGTTTTCTTCTATGTGTGAGTGTGTGATTATAAATTTATAATTGATAAGAAGGTAAGAAGGTTTTGGTAGTGTTTTGTTTGACTTTGATGGAGTTAATGCAATGCATGTTGTCCTATATTAATAATTTGAACTAATCAAGAGTGGCATAGCATTCATTATTTTTTAATTTAATTTCCTTCCAAACAGGTTAGCCATGATGTTTTATTCAATTAAATCCACATTTTTTTTCCTCCTTCTAGTTTTCTCAATCTTTGATTTTGATCCTATTAAAATTTATAGAAACTTACATTTCAATTTTTTAAATTAAGTTATGTTAGTCTAACTTAATATATTATCTAATTATGTTAAAGCTTGTATTTGAATATTGCTATTATTTTACACAGTATTGATGAATACATTAATATTTTTTGTTAGAAATTAAAAATATATATTAATAGTCAACCTTAATGGTTTAATTTTAGAAAATTCTATAACTGAAATTGTAATTAAGATCAAAATTATATATTTACAAAATATATATTTACAAAACTATAAGAACTTGAGAGAACTTAAGTCTGTTTTTGTTCTTGGTTAAGTGATTATAAGTGTTATTTCTAAAGGACTTTTTTTTTGTCAAAGAAATTAATCTCTGAAAAAATAGAATTATTTTCTTATATAATCAAAAACAAAAATTTCCATGTAACATACTGTCTCTTTGCTACGGTGTGAAGTCAGTTGGACATCCCAATTTCTAAAATCAAATTTTTATGTTTAGAAAAATAATAAAAAATTAAAAACAAAAAGTTAAAATTTTAGGTTATATTTAATATATAAATTATACTTTTACCTATTAGTAGTTTATTTTATAAATTTCACCAACTCTTATTTCTTTCCACAGTCTTTCTAAAATTCTAATACTATTTCTTATTTCTTTTTTCATCACTCGAAGGCTTCAATTTAAAAACAACAAAATTTAAGATAATATGGCCTGATCAAATTGTATTTTTGAGTAGGTTTTCATTTTCTTCAAATCTTTAGTTTTCTCTTTTCTTCTATGTCTTGAATGTATTGGTCTTTCTACATGCTTAGATTAATGTTAGTCTAGGTCCGTACGTGTGAAATTGAATTTCTTTAGTATTTCTCTAACTTTACCTATTTAATTTCTGTTCTTAGAGAACATAAATATAAGTAAAGAGAGAATTAATAATTTACTCCATTTTAGTTTATTTAGAATTTGATATAAAGTTGAATTTTGAGTTAAAATAAAGTGATTTAAGTTGAGTTAGTTTGTCCTAGACTTTAAGCAAAATATTTATGAAGAATTATAAATGATCCAAATGTATAATTATATTAGTTATGTATACACATTTATGTTGTGATATATATGATTTTGTATGTGTTATGAGATATTAGAAACAAACCTACACTCCCAAGTATATGAGGATGAAACCCTTAGTTTATTAGGTGATCCTTTCATTTAAATAATATTTTCATTTTTATTTTATTTCTCAATTGTTTAATATTTATCAAGTTCATCTCTATCTTTATTTTTTTATCACTAGAAAAATTTTAACTATCAATTTCACGTATTCAATTTTATAATTGTTATGTGATACTTTATTTTAATATTTATGTAATTATAATTTTTAAAAATTTTATATTAAAGAAAAGAAACATATATCCTTTTCACATTAAATATTTGATAATATCATTTTTTATTTACTGTAGACAATATTTGATAATGTCATTTTTTTTATTTACTGTTAGAAAATATTTGATAATATCCTTTTTAAAAAATTATCTGTATTATTGTTAGAAAATTATTTAATTCATATATCAATAAAAATATAAGTACAGGTATTCATAATTCAACAAGAATAACCATAAGACATCAATTTCATATTCAACGAAGATGAATATAAATTTTTACTTCGAAAAATAATTAAATTCACACTTGCGACCACTATGATTCATTTTCTTCTCTAGATATGAACTAATTGTATAATATAATCAGATAAAAAAATTGTTTAACACTACCAAATTCACACAACACTTTTTTTTTGAATTTTTTCTTTTCAAGTTTTTTTCAAATGTATTCTTTAAACATTAAATGATATTGTTTTAATTATTTAAACTATAAATATAAAAAATAATATTTTTTTGTGTACTTAAATGATAATAAATAAATACTTTAATAGTTAATAAATTATAAAACACTAGTATTTATTAATTGTAAAATCATTTATTAGCTAAATAATTAGTAAAATTAATATATTTATTAATTAAATGAGTTTAATTTATAACAATTTAATATTATAATTTTAAATATTTATTTTCTATTCATAATTTAAATATTTTCAAACCAATATGAGTTAATATTTAAAGAATAATTTTGAAAAAAGTGAAAAACAAAAAAGTACCTTTTGAATTTGGGTACCCAACCCGAATTCACATATAGTAACTGTGGCCAAATTGTGAAATAAGGGGACAATGTCCCAGGGATTCTTTTTGTTTATATAAGAGAAAGATTCACAAAATCTTCCACCTCAATGGTTTCATTGCAGATGAAAATTGGGATTTGACTCTAACAAATATAAAATAAATAAATTTAGTGATTGATAATATGTTTTGGGATGTAATAAGCATGTGCAATATTAATTATTATTTTCATTTACAATTGTTTCAATTTTAATTTCAATTTTAATAGTAGAGTTAATTCACTTTAACGTGTGGTGCACATGGAAGATACAAATTACCATGCTCTTGGACAATTGATTACCCTAATAGGATAAAAAACCAAACATAATTAATATATAATAAAGCAAATTAAGAAATTGGCAACAAGTGAGCAGAGAGGAAGAGAAAAAAAAAACAAAAAAATCACCGGCGAGAGCCTGCCGTCCGCCGGCGGTTGAGAACGTTCTGAAAACGGATCGACAGACAGAGATTGCAATTTGACCTAATTGTACATATCAACAACGACGTGACAACCACGTTATCAAAACCCATCAAATCTCAACCGTCCACTCCAATTGTCGCACCCTTCTCAGCCCTCCGATCACCAACGCGTTTTCTCGCTTCTCTCATTAATTTATTTCCCTCTAACAGAAAAAACCGCTACAACTCCTTCTCTCTTTCCTTCTTCATTCCACCTCAAGCTCTGGTTTTTCCCTCCCACCTTCACCATCACGCCTTCAAAATCAAAACCCTTTTTCGTTTTGGTGCATTTTCGTTTCTCCTCTTCATCTTTTCGTAAAGGGTTTTCTTGTTCCAGCCATTGGTGATACCCTTCTAAAAAATTCACAAATCTTGAAAAGCCTTTGTTGTTTTTTTTTTTTCTTTTCATTTTCTTCCCACCTTTGGTGCCCTTCTCTCAGCACGCTCGCATGTGCATGCCTCCCACTATGCGGCAAAAACAAAATCTTAGTCCTTCAACGAGCTTTCTCGCATCAATTACATTGCACCATCGAGCTCATATGGTATCATAAACAAGCTTCTTTTTGTTTTTCCTTTGGACAAAACTTAGGTATTGTTGTTAAGAATCAGAGTTTTATCTTAGGAATCTACGTTTTAAAGATTTGCATTGAAGATAATATAGGTAAAACCCGAATTCTTATTGAGAAACACCACACGAGATAACTTTCTTTTTTCTCTTTGAGGAAAAACAAATTGGGGTTTGAGGGTTTTTTGTTTTCATTTGGTTCTTGTTTGTTATATCAGATGCTTGGAACAAGGAGAAGTGTCTAGTGTCAGATGGGAAACAACTGTGTTGGATCGAGAAACTATACTTCTAATGACGGAACTCGTGGCTCTTCTGTTTCTAGTTCATACTGGTGGTGTCGTGGACACAAGAAAGATGCACACAAAGATGGCAAAAAGAACACAAAAGCCGCAGAAACTGTTCAAGACAAGCCTCCACAGGTAGTGAAAATTGAGAGTGATGAGGTGAAGCCTCCTCATCAAGCCAAACAGACTAACCCACCTTCGGATCAAACAAGGGCGCAGCCCGAAAAACCAAAGAAGCCACGCCATGGGAAGAAGCCGGCAAGTGCAGGCCTCAAAGCAGATTCTGTTTTGCTAAGGAAAACCGGTAACCTTAAGGAGTGTTACAATATGGGAAAAAAACTTGGACAAGGGCAGTTTGGAACTACTTACCTTTGTGTGGAGAAGGCCACTGGGAAAGAGTATGCATGCAAGTCCATACTGAAGAGGAAGCTGTTGACAGAGGAGGATGTGGAGGATGTGAGGAGGGAAATTCAGATAATGCACCACTTGGCAGGGAGTCCTAATGTGATCTCAATCAAGGAGGCCTTTGAGGATGCTGTTTCAGTTCATGTTGTTATGGAGCTGTGTGCTGGGGGTGAGCTCTTTGATAGGATTGTGGAAAGAGGGCATTACACTGAGAGAAAGGCAGCCAAGCTTGCAAGAACAATAGTTGGTGTGATTGAGTCTTGCCACTCTCTTGGAGTGATGCATAGGGATCTTAAGCCCGAGAATTTTCTCTTTGTTAATCAGCAAGAAGAATCCCCTCTCAAGGCAATAGATTTTGGACTTTCTGCTTTTTTCAAACCAGGTTTGTCAAAATGTTTCATTGTTTCTTCCCCTATGTGCATGTTCCACTAATTGGCTCTTGTGGATCAGTATGATCTTTCCACCACTTTTCTCTGGTGATTGAGTGGCTTTAGTTTTCATCATTTTCATGTTATACATTGTATGCTAACAAATGGTATGAGTAATATTTTTTTGTAGTAACATATAATTGTCTTGCTTTCCTGAAAAGAAAAACCTGAAACCTGGCTAGATAGTTTGATGTGAGAACTTGACTTGTACTTTATACAAAGTTTCCTAAATGGGAAATAATGATAGATAAACTCTGGCATTATGCAAAATTCTGAGTGCAATTCATGCAAAGCAAAGTTGTGTGAAGGGAAGTATTCGTTTGTGCCTTGGTTAAGTTTTTTATTTTTCATCATCTTATGTATCTTAACGCCTCACTATACTTATTTGACCTCACATAAAATTTCTGCATTGTTCTACCCATATATAGTAACACAAACTCATCATTTGCAGGCGAAATTTTCGGTGACGTAGTAGGAAGTCCCTATTATGTAGCACCTGAAGTTCTACGCAAGCGTTATGGCCCCGAAGCAGATGTATGGAGTGCTGGTGTCATTATATACATTCTCTTAAGTGGGGTGCCTCCATTTTGGGGAGGTAATACTTCTTAACATAGCTTGCACATTATGATCCAATCATTTTGTTACCTTTTATTGAATCTTATAAGAACATGCATTGACAATATAAAGGTTTTACATTGTCATCCGACAATATAAAAATACAATGACAATGCATGAAATTTAAACTTATTTTTTTCTTCCTTAAATGTTCCTTGGTAACAGAAACGGAGCAAGAGATATTCGACGCAATTTTGCATTTTCAACTCGATTTCTCATCGGATCCATGGCCTTCCATATCAGCAAGTGCAAAAGACTTGGTTAGGAAGATGCTTGTCAGAGACCCTAGTAAACGGATAACAGCTTTTGATGTTCTTCGTAAGATTCTATACTACAATTTCTTTTAGATGTCAACAAAACAAAAGTTATTAATTAGTCTCATACCACGTTTGGCAAGTGATAATGCATTATATATTTTTTTCAGCTCAGCCTTCTTTATTCTGTTAGATGACAACAGTTTTCTTTAATACACTAGCATCACTTAATATATCAATATTTAAATAAGTTACTCATTCAGTTTTGCCTTAAATTTCTAAATGTTAAATATTTTAATTTTGTTATCCAACACACTGATGGGGTATATTGTATCTTGGGATGAAAGATTAAGCACTGTATTACTATTTTCAGAACTGAGTTGTGTATTATAACATGGTGGAACTTGAGGTATTCTACCGCATTGTTGATGAAGATGTCCTGATTTATTTGCAGGTCACCCCTGGATTCAAGTTGATGGAACAGCTCCTGACAAGCCGCTTGATTCTGCAGTTTTGAGTCGCCTAAAGCAGTTTTATGCAATGAACAAACTCAAGAAAATGGCTCTCAGAGTGAGTTATTTTTAACTCTCTAGTCCATTTTCATGATAATATCTATTTTTCCTCTATAGGGATGGATATGTTGAGATTCAAAACGGATGAGCTTATGATGTTATAACTTTATGACAATAAGTTTATAAGTCTTTTGTTTTCTTATATGGAGCTCTGATTGTTCAATTCTACTCAATATGACTCCAACAAACTCTTGGATCCAACAGGATAACTATAGTTTGTACAATTTTTTTATTTGATTTTCAAAGTTGAATATTGAAACTTCTTATTGTTTTTTGTGCAGCTGCTAAATTGTACTGCTTAATGTTGGAAATCTGCTCTTAGATTGTGAAACTTAGCTAAATTATTGTTGTGCTATGCAGGTTATAGCAGAGAATCTCTCTGAAGAAGAAATTGCAGGGTTGAAGGAAATGTTTAAGATGATAGACACAGATAATAGTGGTCAAATTACTTTTGAAGAACTCAAGGTTGGACTGAAAAAGTTTGGTGCTAATCTCGATGAATCTGAAATTTACGACCTTATGCAAGCAGTAAGTATTCAGAATCATCTTTTTTATTTCCTTAATTTCATTCTTTATGATCAAGCTGAAAGAGGAGTGTTATAAGTATCATTTAGTAAAACATTTTCAGTATAATGACAGATTGATAATAGTTGATGACATAGGAAAGGTATATTTTTCAATAGTATATTGTTCTGATCCATGGAATCCAAATTTGTTATGGATTCCAGGCAGATGTTGATAACAGTGGGACAATTGACTATGGAGAATTCATAGCTGCAACATTGCATCTAAACAAGGTTGACAGAGAAGATCATTTAGTTGCAGCTTTTGCTTATTTTGATAAAGATGGAAGTGGCTACATCACTCAAGATGAGCTTCAACAAGCTTGCGAAGAATTTGGCATTGGAGATGTTCGCTTGGAGGAAATGATCCGAGAAGCTGATCAAGATAACGTGAGTATATATACATTATACATATATATTCAATAGTAACATAGTTTTTGGTGGCCATAATTCAACTTTTAGATTGATATAACAATAATTGTATACCATTGTGAAATTCCAATTTTCTGATGAGTTTGTTATGATTATATTTTGGGCTCTCAGGATGGACGAATAGACTACAATGAATTTGTGGCAATGATGCAGAAAGGCAATGCAGATTTGGGTAAGAGGGGTCGAAAGGGTAGCACTAGTTTTAGAGTTGGATTTAGGGAGGCACTACCGGTGTGTTAATCTGTGTATTTATCTGTGTATTTTTTTCTATCCTTTTTTTGTTTTTTGGTAAATTAGCATTTTCTCCACGGTTTGTATTGCACACACAAACGTTAACATAGCCTTGCGATCTTATGTACATTATGGATAAAAACATTGATTTGGCAACTTTGTTTTTCAAGTCCTAATGATAATGTTGTGGTATCTTAAGTTGAGTTAGACCAAGACTTATGTATGAGTACTATAATTCAAGTTTAACATTATTGAGTTGGTAAGAGGAGTTTTCAAAGGAGGTATTTACTTGTTATGCTTTTACAGTACAATTGGAGTTCAAAGTGTTATGATGATGTCTAATGTAAGAAATGTCACTGTCTGCATTTGATTCATGACAGAGTTCTTAGTTATTTGTATACTCTCAGAATACATATGCTATAAGAATACAAGTATAGTTTAACTTACATGGGCACAAAAATAATTCACCACTTACTGATTCTTTTTTCTTGTTTCTAATTTTTAAAAGATAAAAAAAAAAATGTACTTTTAGTCCATCATACAGGACTAAAATTACATTATTTTTGCTAAATTTAAAGATTAAAAAAAAATTCGTAGAACTATAACCGCAGCATTTTTAGGCGTCAAATATGCTTTCAATATAAAATAAATGCAAATGCAACCTCTTTAGATTCAATGTCACTTCCTAAACCAAAATTGCCGTTTTCGTATCTATGGAAGGCCAATAATTGAAGGTCCACAAAAAAGTAACATAAATTAATCAGATTACAAAAATATAAAATTAATTTTAAATTTAAGAAAACAAACTTACCTATTAAAAAACAAAAACATTTGGTTCGACCTTATTTTTTCCCAAATCAATTCCGTTTTTTCACATTGAAAGTAAAATAATAAATTGGCTATCAATCAGGGATGGCAATTTTTTATACCTCGGTTTGAATATTCATTGTTGTTCTTGTTCTTTTAAGGTATAAAATTAGTCTTATTTCTATCAGCTATATGCTTGTTTTTGTTTTTGCCTTTGTATTGTTCTCATATATCTCATATATTATTTAAACAATTTTTATATAGAAAATAAGTAAAAAAAAAACTTATACTATCAACTATTCAATAACAAAAAGATATATATATATATATATATATATATATATATATATATATATATATATATCATCTTTTCAAAGTCAAATATTAAAAAAGAAATTTCTATAAATCTTAAAATAAAATATTAAATAATAATTGTTTAAAAGTCAAGTAATTCTAGAACATCACTATACATGATTCAAATTTCATCATAATTATAATATCTATTATTTTTGTAAATATATAAAAAAAAATACTTTGGAGATAGAATGTACTTGGTGATATTGAATAAGTTGAACAATTGGGTTAAAATAAAAGATTGTGTAATAAAAGAATAATTCTTTAAATTAAACAAAACTATTAACCAAAAAGAAAACAAAAATAAGCTTTTTAGACTACTTAGTAAAATAAGAAACCTAATAAACCAAGTTTATGCAATTGAACATGCAAAAATTGAAAATTGAGATTCAGACATTCTTAAAAAAGAATTAAACAAAAAATGAAAATATTAAAAAGAAATATAAATGATCAAATGTACACTTTAAAAATGATATTGAAATTAAGATTTATGTATTATGAGATGCAATATATTGTTTAAATGTAACCAAAAAAAAAATACAATTTACACTATAACGAAAGAAAATATATCTTTAGAATATAAACAAATTTGGTGGATATGGAACAGTTCAGAAAATAAAAGATATAGATTAGATAGAATAATAAAAATTAAACTTTTTAGGTTATCTAATAAATTAAAAATATTTTAATAATTTAAAACAAAAACGTATGAAAAGAAATAAAAATAATATATGCATATTCATCACCATTTCCATACTAACTTAAAAAATTAAATATTTCTTGCGAAACTAAAAACTAAAATGAATTTTAATAATAATCATAGTTATGAATATATTTTTCTATTCCTAATTTTATTTTTTTTATATTACAATTATTTTGAGTTTATCTTAAGATATTGTAACAGTATACATTTACTATGAATAAAGTTTAATTCAAACATAAACCATCATTTATAATTTGCTCATATTTTTAATAAGAAATTTAAAAATTAGTTTAATGATAGTTTAATTTCATACAATAAAAAATAGAAAATAAACTTAAAAAAAAGGTATATACTATAGTGAATGTTGATACAAATAATTTATATAATGGTTTGTGGGACAGCATGTGACAACTTTGAGTGGTTGAATTATAAGGGGTTTATCCTCAATAATTATTGTTCACACAACCCTAATTGTATGATGAAGACAATGGAACTAACATTGAAATAGGGTGAATATCATCCATTTGGAACCTAAATTATTAGGTTTTGTTAGCTATCACTTATAAAATTAAAATATGTTAAATTTTATTTATATTTTAATATAAGATTTGAAAGAAAATCTTACAATTTGATATCTATAGTTATATTAATATTAGAAAATCCTACATCTCTTAGTATTATAGGATATGGTAAGCCTAAAACATCTTTAGAAAGTAATATAATAAGGAAAAAATAAAAATGATATTCATAAAATTTAAAAAATTGCTTTGAAATCATAAATACATTTTTAATAATTATGATAATTTAAAATATTTTCTTCATATAATTTTTAGAAATTTAAAAGTTTAAACAAATACTTTTTTTAACTAAAAATTTTGTGAGTGACTCGTCTAAATATATGCGAAACTTTTGGCAAAATTAGTTCATTATTTCTCCATCGATATAATTAAAATTTTAATTAAAAAAAGAAAAAAACAAAAAAGGAAGAAACGTGACTTCTCTTCCAAGAGAGATGAATAGCAAGAGTTCTCTGTTTCAATGACGTTTGGTATATTTACTCTTATTTATTTTTCTGCCATTTATTTATCTTTATTGTTCTATTTATTTATCTTTATTGTTCTATTGACTTTCTAGTTATTAGTCTTTTAGAGATATATTAGTCTCTTGTTATTCTTTGATTTATTCATGTTTAATTTATTTCCAGCAATATAACAATTATGTTTAATTTTTATTTAATTTTTTGTTTTTCTTCTTTATTTTATTCCTTATTACTTTGTATCATGTCGTGTAATTGCCATTTTCTTACCTTTCATATAAGAAAATAATTTCACAAATATTAAAAATAATAACATTTAACATATTTAAATTTTTCTTATTTTAATAATTTAATCTAAGAAATTTAAATAAAAAGATAAAATTAAATAAACCTAATTCAACAAACTTTAGAAAAAGAAAGTAATTAATATGTTTGTATTATAATTGTTACTCTTTTTGGATTACTCTAATTAATTTGGATTATGTATGGAATTTATAAATTATATTGTGAATAATGATAGAGACAAAGATATACATATGACTCCTACATATTATTTTAGTCATAAATATAACTTAACTTTCATATAGAGTAAAATGAAAATCTAAAGTCATTCACTATTTTTTTTATATTATATTTTATCTATGTTTTGTTGGAGAAAAAATATAGATGGGTTACCGCTTTCATTTATGTAATTTTAATCCAATAAAATTTAATTAAACAAATTTAGTTTCTAAACTTATTTTCTTCAATTTGAATTTGTCTTTCAACATTTTCACATCTTATATTATTCTAAGTTGCTAACTTAATTTGCTTGAACAAAATTTAACAGAAAAGAGCACACATTCAAGTGAATTGAACTAAATAAGTTGGATTATAATTAAAACTTAACTTAATTACTTAACAACTTGTTAGTTTATTAACTAAATTTTTTTAAGTTAATAAGCCACGTGAGTATTAAGGTAATCTTAATTATCAAATACTAATTGTTTTCTATATTATTGTGGGGATGACAATAATTTGTTTAAATAATATGTATAGTTGTTTAATATGCACATTACTTTTTATTAAACTACTCTAAAACAATGATAAAACTCTAATTATTTTTCAGCATACAAATGAATTGGATTGGTTGGACTATTAATTAAATGTCTTTAATTATGTGACAATAAAGTCTTGATGTCTTAATTTTGTCTAAAAATATTTAATTGATTGTTGAGTATCATTTATAACTTAGTCAAGCTTCAACTTCACAATTAATGAAAATGCATCTAATCTAATTGTTACATCAAGGCTAAATCATTTACCTAATTAATACAAAATATCTATTTTCTTTATTCTTCTTGTGAAATATTAATAACACGCTATATTAATTATTTAATATTATAAAGATTATCACATACAGATTTTATATTGACTTTGTTAACAAAGAGTGATCCCTTACTCTCTCTCTCTCTCTCTCTCTCTCTCTCTATATATATATATATATATATATATATATATATATATATATATATATATATATATATATATATAGTTATAGTTATAGTTATGGTGGGATCAACGGATATAATATTTTATACATCGATGATTAAATTAAGACTTTAATTATGTTTTTACTTTTAGAATTTTTTGTGTTAAATCCGATCTTGAATCCTCGTGTTTTTTAAAAAAATATTTTATGTCGCACAATTTGAAAAATACACAGTTTTAATATTTCAAATTTAATGTTTGAAAACTAATACAATTTTGATAATCATTTCAATTCATTTAAAAATTAAAATTTGAACGACTGAAAATATTTTTAAATCTAAAATACCAAAACTGGGTTTGTTTAAACTTTTAGAAATTATAAACATAATTAATTCATATATTATTTAAGAGAAGAGTGAAAAAAAAGTGTAATATTGATTATTAATGTATAAGAGTTGTCCTCTTCGTAGTGTCATTTTTATTTCATTTTCTTTCTTTATCTGAGTTGAATTTTCTCCATAACCATAATAAGAAACTGATGTGTCTTGAAAATTGATTTTGGAGGTATGTAATTTGCATAATGAGAGGGGTCACTTAGAAAGTTGAAAAGGTTATTCTAACCTTTGAAGAAAGCATGGATTTACCTATGAAAAATACTACAAACCCATACTTTGATATTTCAACTATATACATTACAGGCCAAATAATTTTTTCATGCTTATGACTGCTAACTTTAAAAAAACAAAAATCAACCAATAATTAAATCTAAGTATTTCATTCATAAATATTACACTATACATGTATGTGTTAAATTACTCAAATCACTATCACTATACAAATAGCACAACCATACAAACTTTAATAACCAAAAATTAAAATAGAATCCACATCCTAAAAGGATTCCACCCCAATGAAAAATTAATTATATATATATGCCAATGATAAAAGAAAAAAAAAATACTCGTCATGAAGAAATCTAAACTTCATATAATGGACATGGACAATGAACTGGATTAAACATCATCATCATTATTTATTTAGTAAAAGATAAACAACACTATTATTGTTTTATTGTGCATATCAATGAGTTATTGCATTTAGAATGAACACACATAAGAACACACACCCAACTAAACTAGTAATTAAATAAAAATAATTCAAAACCAACTAAACCTAATTTCAAAACATGCAGCAACAGAACACCACACACCCACAACAAAATCAAATTAGAGAACAATAAGAATAATAGAATTGTAAAATCCTATGAGAAGCACACACACATGCATGCATCAAATAATTGTGTGACATTCCATTGTGAAGAGTGGAAGAAGCATTAGTTAAGTGTTGAATGCCATGTGAGGGTGTTACAGATGCTATAGAGAACTCCATCAATGGTGGTCCACCAACACTCTTCACCCATGCAAACCCTATGTGGCTGTCGGCGAGTGAAACCCACGCGCTGCCGTCAACCCGTTCATTCACTTTCCAAGCTTCAACGCATACCCTGTCTTGCTTTCCAATGCAACGTATCATCAACAAAATCCAAATCCAGTTTTATTTATATATAGATAGAACAAGAAAATGTACCCAAAAACAATCAAAAGAAGAACAAAACAAAAAGCATGCAACTGATATATAATCATGGTTCCTTCGGAAAGAATTAAAACAATCGCTATTCATAAGCTAACGAATTTGCTGTTTTTTAAAATAAAAAATAGCTTTCAAAATAAGTTTTTTAGTTATTCTTAATATAATATATCATATAAAAATTAATACCCTAATTTATATCCAAAAGATTAGTTTTTTTTTTTTTTATAAAACATTGAAATTTTACAGAATAAATAAGAGAGATTTGTGTTTGTCTGTTTACATTTGACTTTCAAAGTACTTATTATAAAAATTACTAATTTTAGTAACTAACAATATGTTTTGTTATTGAATTATTTTTAGGCTAGCATTTTAGTTTAGTTTATAATTAATCTATATAAGAGAACCTGTTTAAAGTAGCTTTAACAAAAATCTCTTATTCCATCTATGTGTTTTTTCATCTATAAAATTTTAGTTAAAGAGATTCAAACTTATTTTTTTTTAAAATAAACCTTTAATTAAAGATCTTTAATTATCATATTATTGAAATTAAATTTCTAAATTGAAATGAATTTAATTTTTCTCAAATTATGAAAAAATAAATAAAAAACAATAATTCAGACCGGAATCAATCATGCACACACTACTCGACGAAAAATAAATAATAGAATGAGAAACACATTTCTCTTCGTTTTTCTTTTCCCTTTGGCTTTTTCTCGTGGGTTTTTATATGGTGATCTGGGGAGAATATAAACAACAGGGTGGTGCATTTTATGACCGTCGATATAATAGTATTTAAATGAAAGGGCATGAGTTAAAGTTATAATATTTTATGAAGTTTGCAGTATCATCCCGTCCATTATTATTATTGTTTATATATATATATATATATATATATATATATATATATCAGTAGCAACGATGAAGACAATGCATGCGTTGAACACCAATAATTGGAGAAGCTTTCAGAACATGTTTCATTATGTTAATTTAAAAATTGAATTAAATTTTCATCGACAAAAATTAATATAAAAATAGAATCCATTAGAAATAAATTATTAGTTAAATAAAAAATATTTTTGAGAAAACATTATTAGATAGAATCAAATTGGATTAAAATATTTATATTTTTATATATTATATATACTTTTTTTGTTTATATGTGTACTGTTAGGTCTCAAATTTTTTTAAGAAATTCTGATTTAACAGTTCCTTAAATCTTAACCTTAAATTTCTTTTTACATGAAACTCCAACATCGAATATTTTTTAAAATTAATTTGAAGATTAATTATCGTGAGACTCGTGAAATTTATGTTAAACATAAGACTAAATAATATATGAGAAATGTAAATTCTTATTATTATTGAAATCAATTATGAAATACGATGTTAAGATTATGAATTCAACATAAATTGAAAATTGTATATGAAATAAAAATAAATAAAATAGATAATATATAAGTAAAACTACACAAAATATATTATCTTAAGAATTTGAATTGAAAATAATATTCTAATTTTTATATAATGTTTTCATGATTTATTAATATAGAATATTTATAAATATTTCAATTATGAATATTTAAAAAATAAAAAAATGACAAATGGAGGACCATTTAATAAATTAACACAAAAGAAACTTATGGTAAAAAAAAATACCAAAATTGGTGGATGAGCACTATGGTACCACAAAAAGTATTGAAAATGGTGACAATGAAAGAGTCTTAATTTGAAAGAAAATAAAAGGTGGGGCACACCAAAACGTGGAGAATGATTTGGATTTTGGACTGATATGGACGGTGTTGATTTTGTTTTGAGATGACAGCAACCGTTGGATCATAAACTCAAATGACAGCTCACACATGGTTGGCGCCAGGTGCCAAGCCTAACGTGCGATCAATCACGTTACATGGTCGTGCCACGTCACTCCAACCTCAAGGGACAGCACTTTATCGACGTTGTTTTTTGTCACCATACATTTTACAATATTAATTAACACAAAACCATAAAGGTTCCTATTTTTTTAATACAAGAGATGTTGATGTGTTCGTATCTTTTCATGAGATTCTATTTAATAAATTAAAATTTAATTATTGTAATAACTTTATATTTTACATAGTATGTATATTAATTTTAAATTAAATATACATTTTATTATATTTTTATTTTCATATTGTTTGAGTTTATTTCATATATTATTTAAAATATTTAAACTTAAAATTAAAGAATTTCGAAAGTTATATAAAGAATAAATAAAGTAAGCCGAAAGTTATTGAAAAATAATCAATTTTGATAGTTATGTTAAAAGAGTAAAAAAGAAGAATATATATATATATATATATATATATATATATATATATTTTTATATAAAAAAATAAAAAATATATAAAAAAAAAATTTATATATATATATATATATATAAGAAAGAGACATT
>Ga0099824_1001785_pt1 | contig 30904 bp, 19 predicted proteins | sample SiratrowhiteBW_FD_76837 | JGI IMG/M metagenome (GOLD analysis project Ga0099824, IMG submission 76837) | Root nodule microbial communities of legume samples collected from California, USA - Siratro white BW | ecosystem: Host-associated > Plants > Roots > Nodule | place: USA: California... | reverse complement strand
TATATATATATATATATATATATATATATATATATATATATAATTATACATTTGTGGGTGTATTTGTTTTACCTTTATAATATTGAAAAATTAGCCATTCATATTTTCTCCATATTGCAATACATATACCCTGGTCTCTTGTGGCAAATAAAATACCATATATTTTGTAAGATAGATGTGCATCCTCTCATACAGAAAAGAATAAATCTTGTCCCAAATAAAGCATCAAAATAGAACTTTGTTTGATCAACACTATTTTTTCTTTGAAGTTTAGGTACATTTGTATTAAATAAATGCATTAGAAGAATGTTATTTACCTTTGGCATATGAATTTAAATACCATAATTTTGAACTTTGTCCCAAGATAGGAAAATCATTGTGGACACGAGAATGCTTATATAGTATATTCAAATTGATTCGAATTTAGTCTTGGATTGTTACTAATAATTTTTGTTAAAAATATCATTCCTTGAGTATGAAATTTTATTATAAATGATTAAGGCTCTTAATGACAGATAAAATTAGCAATTTTTTATTTGTAACTCTGGATTCTTAACAATTTTCTTTTATTTTTTTTATCTAAATATGTTCTCTTGCAATTATTGTTGGACATCTTAAAAAACTACGAATATTGTATAAATTTGTATATCTATTAGATTTTAGCCTTAGTCTCTATGAATCTATCGAAAAATAATATTATAATTATTTATTTATTCTCTTGCAATTTTGTTTGACATTTATAAATTTGTATGTTTATTAGATTTTAGCCTTAGTCTCTATATCATGAATCTATCTTTAGTTGCCCTGTATTTTTTTTGTCATAGATTTTCTTTGGATCCACCAAGCTAAAAGATAATCTGGTTTGTGTTATTTTAGCAAGTTTTGCAGATACATATGTTACAATTTGCATGGCTTTTCTAATTTTAACGTCATTAACCTGATTCTCTAGATTTTTAATAATTTCTTTTTAGAAATTTTAATTTAAAAAGTTTCCTTTTGCAGTAAAGTAGCCGTTTTTTTCTTACTATACAATAAAAGTATTCCTCTACAAATAAAACATAAAAATCTTATGTAAGATTCTTATTCATACTCTCACACATATAGAAGAAATCTTTGTTGGATTGCAAATATTTTTCTTGGATTTGTTTTCCTTTTACTAGATTTGATATGATGATATCTGGTAGATGTGCAGCTTGCAAGAATCAAAGAAGAAGATGCCCTTCAGATTGCATTTTCTCTCCATATTTCCCTGCCAATGATCCTCAAAGATTTGTTTCAGTTCACAAAATCTATGGTGGTAGCAATGTTGGAAAAATGCTTCAGGTATATATTTCATACTAAATCTTATATATATATATATACACACATATATATGGATTAGAATACATTAGCACAGCTTTGTGATTTAGTATGAAACATATATCTAAGACTTGCATCAAATTGCAGCCATTAATTTAATCAAATTTAACAGTTGAGTTCACTTAAGTATGATGGAATTTGGTAATTTAGAAATGTTATAAAGGGATTTTCTTAACTCTAACAATAATGTTTTATATCAATGTGATCTTAAGGTGAATTAAATTATGTTAAGCTTTGTGATTTTTATGTTGCAGCAAATTCCACCTCCTTTACGTGAAGAAACTGCAAATTCTTTGTACTTTGAAGCACAGTGTAGGATTAAAGACCCAGTTTATGGATGTGTTGGGATTATCTCTAAATTATCTGAGCAAATCCGCAATACAGAAATTGAACTTGCTCAAATTCAGACACAAATTACCTGTCAGAAGCTTCAAGTCATGCAGCCAAATAATGCAGAAACAAACAATTTGTTATCAGCAGTTGAAGCTCAATCCAATTTGCAAACACCAGCACAAAGCACCAACCCTAATGTGTTTCAGTGGCCAAATCAAGTTCCTTGGTTTAATTAAAAGTCCAGTTTTTCAGTTGATACAAAGTGTTGTTTTATTTTTCCTTTGATTTCATTGTTCAAAGCCTCACTTTTTCAGGAGGTTTTCTTCTCTATTGTGGTTGTGTGATAAACATAAAAATAAAATAAAATATATTATTGTTAATGAATTATATATATTTAGTATTCACTTTGTTTAATAATATATTATATAATATTAAAATAATAATTTATTTGAGTATCTAATAGTGATATTTTACGTGTGCAATATATTAAAAGGAATGTCCTAATAGCAATAATAGGTTTCTATAATGCTTATTATAATTATACGATGTTTTATTTTTCATATTCAAAAATAATTTTTTGCACACTTAAATTAAAAACATTCGATTTTAGGAATCATGTATTCATCGACTTAAAAAAAATACGTAATTTCTTATTTAAAGTAGGAAATTGCATTTTTTTTATTTTGGTCTCCAAAGTAGGACTAAATAATAATAATAATAATAATAATAATAATTTTCGAGAATTAAATGAAAATTTAAAAATTTAAAGATTTATTTATGTTTTATTTATGAACTAATATGATAATAATGTACAATTTCAAAAATTAAATTTACTATTTTTCTAAAAAAGACTGTTCATTTGTTTTACGATTACATATTTGATAGAAAACTCTTTTTGAATCCCCAAAGCACTGTTTCTTTTATTGATATGGAATGTTATCAATTTTTTAAAATTCAGTCACTATGTGTATATAAATATTGGTAAATTTGAAGTTTAAGTTCTTCATCCATATAATTTAGTGTTATTTTATTTTTGTCCTGTGTAATATTTTTTCCAGAATCATTCGTATAAGTATACTAAATTTTTCATTTAAACTCTTTTGTTGAAAAAAAAAATTGACAACTAACAGTTATTAGGATGTTATGTATGTGTCAAGTTAAAATTTACGAGACCTAAAAGTACAAAAATAATTTATAAGGATGAAAAATAAGATAAGAATTCAAAGAATATAAAGTAAGATAAATACTAAAACAGTGAGAACTGAATATATATAAAAAATAATTAAGCATGAAGCATAATACATAAGCTTAATTATAAAATAATATAAAATAAAAATCTTAGCTTAAGATGATGTTTTAATATATTTTTTAACGGAATTAATGCTTTATCATTTCATTACTAAAATGTATTTGGAATGAGGAATTTCCTCGTCTGACTTTCAAAATCCATTCATGATAATTTACATATTTTTTCTAACAAGTGAATTAGAAAATACGCTTACATTAAATAATATATATATATATATATATTTTTTTTTTTGGTAGGATTCAACTACTTATGTAAAAATTAGTCAAATTATACTTTTAAACTAAAATTAATTTTTTGAATCTCTTTATTATTAAATAATTTATATAAATTTTCATATAGTTTAAAAGTATCTAGAAATTTATTATATAATTTAATTTTAACACGTAATATTATATTTAAACTTATATAAATGTTTTACAATATAATATAGTTATAAGGTCTTAAATTATGTAAAATTATTATCACTAAGTTAATATCACGGTTGGGCTAGTTAAATTAATATTCTATAAAAAATTATTAAAGGTAATTAAATTTTACACTTGGTTTCCACCATATTCTATGTATATATCATCAATTTATCAATCAAATAATTTAAAAAATCTTCTGTTAATCTTCTGTTTTAGTATTGTTCTTAAGCTGAACATCACAGCGAGAAGGAAAGAGAGCAGTGGGGCAAAACGCATGCAGCAGGTTAATTTGCTTAACACAACCTACATATACCTTCGGTTAAGTCGTAATCAAAATATTGAAAACTTATACTATTTAAGGCGAAAGCATTAAACAGTATTTTTTTTTTTGTTATTTACAATATTTTCGTTATTAACAAAATTAATGTCAATCTTTTTATGGATAAATTGTGTTACAAGTGAAAAAAATCATGTCACCACATAAATTGTATCATCATAAGATAAGTGGTATGATTTTAGTAAAAGTAATAAAGTAGAAACGGGCGAACGAGCTAAAGAAAAATATTGATAAAATCGTGTCAACGTGACTCGATTTTTACAATTTATTTTTATTTCTAATGTTTTTAATTGAAAAAAAAAATAGATAAATGATATTAGAAATTTAAAAATTTGTTTTTTTTTTCTAATTTTATTGGTAATAATTTTTTTTTTATATTTGATAGTAGACAAAAAAAACTTATCATAACTTTAAATAACGCTATCTAAAAATAAAAGTTGTTTAAAATTAAGTAAAAGATGTGATGGACAATTCCAATTAAAATTCCGAATCTAATTTTTTTTTTTAAAATCCTATCATTTATTATTAGTGTTTTATTTTTTTTTTTTGTAATTTTTTTAAGATTAACTCTTACTTTACATACTCATACTTGTAAAAAAAATTCTAAAAATTTGTGTAACATTTTCTTATATTAATTATATATTTATCAAATCATTACATCTTATATTTAAATTCTAAACATATAAAAAATAAAAAATATCATAACTGAAATTGTGCCTCAAAACACGATTTTAACTCTACTTTTTTTTTTACTAAATGTGGCACCGTAACCCAACATAACATCCATAACACAATTTATCCGTTTTTGTAAAAAAAAAATAAAAATTACATCAGATGAAAAAAGTTGCACCTGTTTAATGCTTTTGCCCCTATTTAAAAACATGATTGACATATAAGTCACAAAATTAAAAGAGAACATACTAATACGATATTGATATATTATTAATTGTATTTGTGTGATGATATGTAGAATAATCTTACTCCAATAAAAAAATAGTTTATATGCACTGTCCTTTCTTAACTCTAAGAAATTTTTTTAAAGACAAAAATGAGAACAATACTCAAATTCAATAATTGATTATAATAATATTATCTCAACATACCTTAGGTTACAACGTCAACAATGTGTATGTGTTTGCTGGCTTTAATCATTTAGAAGCGTGATGATTTTCGGAACTACACCTCTTTATGACGAGACATGTTCATTTAAATGGTTTTTTGAAACATTTTTGCATGCAGAGAAGAAAAAGAGGCCCTAAACTGAATGCCCACAATCTTAATTTCATGAAGCCGAAATGCAGGAAAAAGTGTCAAGACGCGCAAAGTGTTTTTGGTTGAGGAATTGGCTTTTGTAGATGATACACTACAACACTCATACATAATCCATTCTCAACATTTAACATGCCATGATTGTTGTGGCTATCAAATGAATTTCAGTGGGAGTTTAGATCCACAATCTTGATGATTTCATGAAGCAAAAATATGAAAAAAGTCCAAAGATACCGAGAAGTGTTTTTGATTAAGAATAATATAATCTGATTTAGTGGAGTAGAATTTGAGTAGAATTTCCACCGTATCGGCTGATTTTATCATTCAACATGAGAGGATCCCGATCCATTTTATAACTAGTTGATGTCACATAAAATGTTTTCAAATGTAATATCAACTATTGCCTCTTGATACTTTAAACAAAATCATCTTAAATTTTATAGTATATTTTTCATAACCATACCCCATTATAAACAGTTAAATTGGTAAAATTTAACAGTCGCTTTAAAGTTATGCACTTGTGTGGGTGTGTTGATCCTCCAAAATAAATAACCTAATAGTCAAATATGAAACTCTAGGTACTTTTTAATTGAAAAGGTTTAGAGTTCTGAATTCATTACTTGTGATCACTGTATCAGTCCGTTTCCAAAATAAATGATTAAGCACCTGTAGCTGGTTTCTTTCCATCAATAAACAAGCCCATCGTTTTGAACCACCGCATCAGATTTCGATGTTCCTTCACATATAGCCACGCTTGAAGAAATTTAAAGAGAGACTCGTTCACGCCTCGTTCCTCAATGTAAGTGTGAAACGCATCTCTCATCTTATCGTCTAGGTCCCTGTCAATTTACAGAAAGTCGGTCAAAACTCAAAAAAAGTCCATAGCATTTCCAGTTTCCACCCTTGAAAACATGAGAACTGCAAAGAGAAAATTAGCAGGTACATAATAAAACAAAAAACGGGTACTCTAGAACAACACACTGTGTTCATATGTTCCAACAATTTAAGAAGATTTTGTCCCCCAAAATGCAAAACACAATTCTACAGTTTCTTCTCCTCAGCCCAGCCTATCCTTTTCTCACCGGAAAGAAACATCAAAATGAGCATTCCTCTACTTTAAGTCCATTCCTCTAATCCAATATTCCTTACACCTTCAAAACATAACTAAAAGCTTCTTCCTAGTATTTGCATGTTATGGCTAATAGAACTAGATCATCTTAGAATTCAAATTCGGATTTAACTTAACTCCAAAAGTTATTCATAGGAGGACTCATGAAGTATATATTCACTACTTTAGTCATGTCACTCATCAATGCAAGATCACCAAAACATCCCTCACCAAAAACACTACACATAGTGTGAAATTTACAAGACAGGATATGTGCTAGGCAATTTGATATAACAAATTGGCTTAATAAGCCCATTTAAAGTCTAATGCCATCTTCAAATTTGAATTTTTGACATGACGCAATTTCAAAACCTAATTCTCCTCTCAAATCTTACCATCATATCACACTAACAGTTGTGGAATCTCTAATAGTGTTTTTCATATCTTATTTCCAATTAGTTTTAGGTTTACATACTCTAGGGGTTGCAATGACAATAATCTCCAAACCTACACAAACATAAACCCTAAACAAAATTGAGAGGAAGGAAAAATGGAGAGAGGAGGAGTACTGACGCGAAAACAGGGCCAGTGTATTGCGAAGGGATGAGGAGGTAGCCGTTGTCTTGGAGCTTAGGTCTCATGGAAACAGAGTGAATCCCGAGAGCATCCTCGTACAAACCGCAGAGGAAAATCAACGATTCCTTCTGCGAGGGTTTGGAGACGTCGACATGGATGAAGAGCTGGTCCGTGGCGGAATCCTCGTCCTCGGGAGTCAACAACCGCATGACGTAGATGCTCACCTCTTCCTCGCCGTAGCTGCGCTTCAGAACCGGACCAGGTGAGTCCAGAGCCCCCTTCACGATGGAGAACGGCGACGGAGGACTCACTTTCTGCGAGGCACGTGCCACTGTCACGTGAGCCAATGTCTAAACCTAAAGTAAAACCCTAACAGACAAAGAGAGTGAGAGAGCGTACAGGGGGCATGTTCATTTTGGAGACTTCTAGATAGTGATCCTTGAGCGAGCGGAGAACCATCGAGTTCACGGCGGCGGAGATGCCGCCACCCTCAGACGAATACGGCCGCCGGAGAGCACCCACGGCGCCCACCAACGCTCGCTTCCACATTTCTCTGATTACTTCTACTTTTCTGTTTCTGCGTGCGTGTGTGACTGTGTTGTGGCAACTCGACCCAGCTCTGTACTCACTTCAAAACTATCCACAATGTTATATTGGTAATTAATATTTCATTATTACATTTTCAGTTTAATTTTTTTGAGTTAAAAAAAGTACTAATTGTTCGGAACTAAATACCATATTTTATATTAAAATGATGAATAAAAAAATTAAAATGATATGTAACATCACTCTTGTAAAATTATAAATTAAAGATACAAAGAAATGTCTTTGTTAGGGAAAATGAGATTTGTCACTCACAATCAATATACTCTTTGATGTTATAATATAAACTATTAACTTGCATAAAACAGTCGACACTCTTTGGAATCTAACATCAGCAATAATATGTAAGTTGTCCGTCTCATAAAACATCTTTTATTATTTTAAATTTTACATATTTTACCAACAATTTAAATGTGTAATAAAGTGCCATCGTGTTTCTATAAAATGTGTTGCTTTTATCATAAATTTGCAAAGAAGAAAAAAAAAATCTATTTATCATCAACACGATGGTAAAATGTATAAAATTTGAGAAACTTGACTGTAACTATGTGGAAAAAATATCGGACAGTAAAACATATGAAAATTGAAAATTTAACTAATTTGTGAAAAAAACTTACATGATGTAATTACAAAATAATAATAATTGAGTATTAAAATGTGTAGACGTGAATTCATGGGCCATATTCTCTCTGGATATGTAGAAATTTAAATATATACCTTGCAAAAAAGGAGTCATGTTTGACATTTATATGGGATTTGAAACTTGAAAAATGGTGTTTTAAAACTCGTGCTAATAGTTGTTTAAACTTTTTTTTTTCAAATCAAGACAAATATTTAATTCTTTTACTTTCAATACAAGTTAATTTTCTCTCTTAGTTTAATGATCAAACAATCTTCAACGCATACAAAAAGGAAGGGTATAATTGAAAAAGAAACATGTTATCTTAAAAGTTTAAAAATAACAAACAAAAAGAAAATGTTCTTTAGTTAAAAAGGGACAATTATAATTGTTACCTACCGCCAAAGTAACTCGTGAACAAAAATGTTATATGTCTTCAATAAAAACGTCCCAAGCTTTGAAAAAGGGGAAGATAAAAATGTCCTTATGATTTAAGATTATATCATTAGTTGACAATATCTACAAAATTAATAACTATGCATCTAAAAACATTTTTTTTTTTTATCAATTTTATTTAATGACCATGCAATCATATTTCTTCTATAAAATGGGCAAGTGCAACTGAACAATTTTTCACTTGGTGAGAACTTCAAACAAGGCACAAAATGAAAGCTCCGATCTTTCAGAATTGTAATAAGAGACATCTTAAGATTCAAAATCTGTCTGACCAAAGCTTCTTACTATACAAAGAAGTTACAAGTACATTTTGGGGCAGCTGAAAAATGCAAGTGATGAATCCTATGAGCTTCGGCCATGAAGAGACTTGCTTACTTGGGAGGCTAAGACCATTGCCTTGGCTCTTGTGCTCATCAGCATCAATTCCCGCACTGCACGACGCTGATGTTGCCGAGCATTTTTAGCTCTCTTCGGAGCTAATCGGTTGTCCCTTTCCACAAATGCAAGTCTGAATTTTTCAGCTACTGATAATTCAGTGGAGCTTGAAGAAGATGCAGAGATGGGTTTCAAAGCAAACCCATGTACTGTCCATGTTCTGGGATCAATATCCTTGACAACTTCCTCGTCCAATATGATGTTTTGCAATGCTTCTCTAGGAACCTCAGTTCCCATGAAACCAAAGGGTGATGACTTAGGATTTACAACAACACGTGGGCACTCAGTAGAAAAGTCCTCTAAAGAAATTTTATCAATGTTTGGCTGCATATCAAATAAAATAAATCACTTCTCGAAGAAATCTCAGCCAGGAAAAATAATAGCAACTTTGATTTTTCCTTATGCAAATGAGAATCAAAGTAGCCTTATCCATCAAGAAATGCAGGATTTTTTGGATTTCAGAAAGGACAAAAATCCACATTCAGCTACCAAAGTTTGAAGGACATACCCATACGAGCCACCTGAGTGATTGTGCACCACTAGCAATTTCTTTCGTATCCAGCTCCTCCCAAGAATCCTCCTCCACATAATCATCAAACCTCGGTTTGAATATACCCAAGCATCTTCGTGCTGTGTTGTCACTCCTTGGACACCCTCTGCAATATTAATCATGATTCATCCCCTCTTATGGGTTTTGTAATGATGTAATCCTACTCAACACATTCTTGTATCCAATGTGATTATAATTTATGATTCTATGAAAATCATTATGTAATAAGTATCATCATGAGAGAAAGAAAAAGCAACCTACAAATCTCAAGATTCAAATAACATTTCCTTCATGAAAATAGACCAACATTAAAGCCAAATTTTGGGGTATAAAATATTAAGTAAATATGCTTAGTTCATCTTTATATGCGAACTCAATCTACAGACCTAACTACAAAAGTATAACAACAACATGATACCTAAAAGGCCCATTGAAGCAAATTTTTCAGATTGTCTTTAATGAGAAACGAAATACTCAACAACACTGAAGAAATTGCATTGACAAAGAAACAAAACTTAAAGTGGACAACACAAGATATGTACCCGCATCTCAGTGTCTCCAACAAATGGCAGTGCTTCACAAGCTCAGATATACCATTAGCAGTAATTTTGGGGCATCGGCTGCAAATAGTCTCAATATATCAAGTGATTCTGAAAGAGAGAGAAGTATAATATAAAAAAACACAACGAAACCTCAAATATTTTTGTTAGCACATGTTAGACATCAATAATTTGATATTCTAATTTCAAGGCAAGTTGTTGATGGACCAAAATAAAGGCAAATATAATCAATAATCATCACATCCAGTAGAGTAAAACCATGAAATACAATTAAGTTTACAATGAAAGAGGAAGGTCTAAGCAGAAAAGTCAATCAGTAGTGATTACCAACTTCTAATCAAATCATGATATAGTTTAAACAGCAAAATATTTTCGCAAAAATGTGCCTGTCAGCTGGTCCACTGCATGGGACATATCACATGTTCTTGGAGCATCAAATGAGCCTAAGAGTTAAGACTAGAGGCTAGAGCATATTGCATGAAAGTCTATATACATGAAACGACTAAATATTATGAAAATTCATGTTTTCTCTAGCACATGATAGAAATGGTTATGACTTATAATTCTATACCTTATATCCAGAGCTTTAACATATCTACATACTTCAGCTGCTTTTATCAAGCCAGAATCCGAGACATCTGAGCCAGAGACATCAAGGATTTCCCAAGAAGTGTCAGCTAATGCGATCAGGACATCATCATTCAGCAATCTTCTTCTTCTAGCGATAGCTGCCACCGCTATCTGTCATTAAGTGTAAATAAATTATTTATTGGTATGTATGTATAATGTACACGATCCATGATGAAAGATTCTTTCTTTTTTATGTTCTTTTTATGTGGAATACACAACATAACCAAAGATGTGTACACATTTGCATTGAGCACACCATAACTTTACACATGTATGAGCATCAGGATAAAAATGACCTATTAAAAGATTCATTTTCCAGTAACCTACCTTTATATCAGCTGGCAAGTTGACAGCAATCTCACTCAAATCTACAATAATATCTTCCAAATGCCTTCCAATAACTCCAACGCAAAGGCTGACTAAACTCGGAGGCTTTGTCTTCTTAGATAGAAATCCTGCACAAAAAATTATCAAAAACATTGTCAATTCCTTTTTCTGTGGCATATGCTTATGCAAAAAAGAATTGATGCAGGTCACCAAGATTTAAACTCTAAGTCCTCATTTAAAAAACCCCCCAACTAACACCGACCTAGTGTCTCTTTCATAGAAAACATGCTTTAATCATTTTAGTCAGATGCAAAGCTCAAACTGAGCTTCGATACTTTGGCATAATCAGGCCATACAAACAGAGTCAAAGATCAAAACCTAATTAAACAATGTGCATTTGCCACAATCAGGTAACATCATCTAAACAGAAATCAATCACAATAAAGCCCCAAATGAGTAATGCTTTGAACTTCCTACTTAAAATTATCACAGAATCAAAGAACCACGGTCCTTGAACTTCAATTCATCCCCAAAACAGAGCAAGTGCAATGATCATGGGGTTCTGAAAGGTGAAAACTTCAACAAAACCTAAACATAATCATGACACCCCATTTCTAAAAACGAATAACAGAAGCTAAGTTTCATAGAAAAGCATATTGAAGTTTAAGAAAATACCGGGAAATTGAGGGTGGGCGATTGCGATGGAGGACTTGGATTTGACGTTGGATGGGGGATTCAAATCGAGGTTTTTCAAAGAGGTAGCTAATGCTTTGGCACCTTCACCTTTATCCATCCAAAATCAAAATGAAAAAACTATGCAACGCAAACGTGCGCTTACACAACACCCTCAATTTCGAAGAACCAAATCCGATGATGTTTCTAATTCCTAATCAATTTCTCTCTCTATCTCTCTTTAGTCCTGTGTGTTCTGAAATAAACGAAGCCGACTTAACTTACGATCCTCTTTTGAAAAAAAAATATTATTACCAATATTAATTCAATTGTAAAAAAAGTTATATTTCATTTCAATATATTGTCACCTATTATTTTAAAAATTAGTTGTACATGATAAATATTTTTCCATGTAATTAACAACCATACATACAAATTATGCTATCACTAAAAATTAGAGCAAGTTTTGTCTCCACTTAACTTTTTCAAATTCAATTTAGTTTTTTATATGCTTTATATGTTTGTTTTTATAGTTTGAAAATACTTTCTATATTTCATCTTAAAGTGTAAATTTTACTGTTAATAACCTAAATGTTAACTATAGTTATTTAACAATTAAAATGTATTTTTTTTTTCAAAATTAAAGATGAAAATTTGACAAAAGAAAAGTTGAAGAACGAAACTGAATTTGAGAAATTTTAATGAGACCAAAAATATACTTTACTCTATTTTACATATATATTTTTTAGATTTATAATAAATTATAACATAAGTTTATTTTATTATTGCATTTTCGAGAAAAAGAATATTAAAATCTTATTTATAAAAAAAAATAATAAATAAATAAATAAAAGATATGAGTAGTCAGAATGAATAAATATACATGCTTGATATTTTACGTAAATTAAAATATTTGGTTGTTATTTTTGTGAAATAAAATTTGTTGAGAAATTCTTGCATAATCCAAATATTAGTATAAAAAAAATTAATACAGTATAATTTATTTTTAACAATTTAATATATTTAAATATTTTTAATGAAGTTCAATTATAGAGATCACTTTCTAAGTTTATTTTAAAATAAAATAATCTAAATATTTAACACAAAAATATATACTCTCACTTATATCACGGCTTATATACATACTTAAATGAAACACATTTGTCTGCTAGAAAAATCGAAAAAGAAATATTAGAAAAATGAAACAAAAATGACATAAAAGCATTATAGTTTTATAGATCCTCATTATAGTTTTATAAATCCTCATTTATTGTTGAAAGACTTGTATATAATCGTTTAAATTAGATGAATTTTTTTACTAAAAATGTACTTATCACTTGAAATTAATTAGTTACTTGAATAATTTTATTATTTGGTACTTAAGGTTCTTTGTTGTTTAGACTTGGTTTGGATGATAGATTTTTCTATTTGACTAACACAAGCTAAATATAAACCATCTTTTCCAAATTCTCAACCAATTCTTGAAAGGTCTTGCCGTTTATAATTTCAACCTCACTTAACACATTTTAAATTCATTTGTAGAAGGTTTTCTTTTCTCTGTATATTATATACTTCTACTCAAAAAATGTAATGATTCTGACTGGACTGCTTGTCAAAATAATCATCATTCCACTGTTGATATTTACACTTTCTCAATTCTTCTCTCATAAATTGAAAATAAAAAGAAAAATCACTATATCTCGTTTATCCGTGAAACACTTTGTTTCTAATCCTAACTTTCACCAAAACACTCAACTTCAAACTAAATTATACCATCTTCTTGATATATTTACAAGTCCCTCAAACCAAAAAAAAACTTCAATGACATTCTATCCAAACTTGATGTTTTTTTATATACATAACTTGAAGGATTCTTGTAAATATCTCCCGTTAACTGTTTCTGTTTTCTATTTTTTTATTTATTAGAGTTGCATCATCTTTTGTAAAGAATGTTAGTTCTGCATACATTAATAAAAAGTTCTTTATGATTTTGTCGTTTTCATCATCATGTTTTTTCGTGCTTCCTTGTTCCTTTTTACTATTATTTGGCTCTCCATACTGATCCACCATCAGGAGTAAGCCAAACCAAGTGGCGAATTATTCACCCACTTCGTCAATTATTTGTTATGGAGTTATGCATAAAAGTCTGTTTTTCGTGGTGAATGGTGTAATATTCAATTATCGTTTAGATGTTTTTATCAATTTTAATACAAAGTAACTTCTTTTTACTCATTTTACCTTTATACACACAACAATACAACCAATTTTGATTCATTCCGTCATATAGATAAGTGGGACAATGTCGAGATTGAGTAGTAGTTATTGTGATAAAAAAAAATTACAAATATTGACGTGGAGTACTATAACATAAAAATTACTACAAAAATATATTTTCATAATTTTTTAGTGCACTTTTTTATAATTTTAATAACCATTTATTTTAATAATTATTATAATAATCAATTCTTTAATTATAAATAATTTGTATCATCATAAAAAAAATGGAGACATTGCTTAGCTGCTGTGTTGCCAGAATAAGTTTAATTAGATTCAGAGAGACTTATAAAGTAAACTGCAGTTATGATGAATTATTGATATGAAGCTCAGCCAGAGATATTGGATGATGTATATATATATATATATATATATATATATATATATATAATGTATGCATAATTGATGACATAAAGTTTTTTGATTAAATTATCAGTAATATAATCACACGTTATCTTAGAGGAATCAAAACAGAAGCTTTGACTTTGTAATTGGTAAGGAAAGTTTAAGGGTATGATTAAATATAAGTACGAAGTTTATTTATTTTTTATTTAAATAGTACATTTGAAATTATTAGTATTTTATTGAAATATTTACGTAAGGTTTAACATTTAAAAAACAAATTGAAAATTAATATTCAACTTCTCTGCAAAATTTCAACGCTCTCAGTTTTCTGTCCCACCCACTCCTTTCCTCTGTTCCTCTCATTCCCGTCCAACTTTTCTTTTTCTTTCGAATTAGTATATAATTGTATGTTTGAGTGGATGATTATAAATTTCATTTTATTCTTCTTCATTTGTAAAATTAATTTTAATTAGAAATAAGGTCACAGGAAAATAATTAATATTAGACTACATATATGTAAAAAGTAAATTTATTATGATAAATGTTATTTGTTTAACATTCGTTAATATTAATCATAACCGTGTTAAGATATTTATTCTTTTGTGATAATCAATATTAAAATATACTTAAAAATCTTTTCAGTGATGAAATATAAGTTTAAACTCAAAAATTATATTAAAAATGTCAAACAATAGGTGTGATTACTACTTCCCACTGAACCTAACATGCTATTGTCCTAATTGTAACTAAAACAAGCTAAGTTTTTGTCCAGTGTCCACTCTACTCAAGCGTGGAAACTGTTTTTTTATTTTTTATTTTTTTTTTTTACGTGTAAAACAATTTAATGAAAAATTTACTGTTGGTGTGACTTCTAAATTTTTTTAAAATTATGTTTTTACGCGTGATTTCCTATTTCGTTCTGGATCTGTAATATAAAAATATTTATGTGCCTATATATAACAGTAGAACCTGTTTGCCTAGCGTGAAAGGAATTTCTTTTGAATTAGTGAGAGTTTGAATTTTGTCACGTTAATCACAATTGAAACTCACGAAACACGTTGAAAATACAATAAATATTTAGGTGGAGGCTTTAGTTACACTTAAACCTTTGATAATTGGTGGCTACGGACAAAATGGGTGTCCCTTCATACAGTGGGTGTTCCTTTCTAAGGTAACGCACTGACCCAGCTTCACGTGTCTGGTATGATTTATATAATTCGAAACATATTTAAATATTATAAACTATTTAGGAATATTAATTTTAGAATAAGTAACTAATTTGTTAATGATAAAAAAATCAATTTTTTCCCTTTAATGCTTGACCAACATCATTTAAAAGAAATTAGAAATAATATGGTAATTTTATGGTCTAATAGCATTAATAAAGGTATTTTTACTCTGTAATTGCTTTTATGAATACAACGGTCACAGTAACATGAGAAACAACGAAGCTTCATCCATAAATACGCACTCACAACCACTTAAACACGACACAAACATCATCGTTGTTCTTTTTACAATGTCTGGAACCATTTTTCTCAACGCTAGCTTCAGGGTTCGCTTCCCACGCCAGGCCCGTCGGCCCGCGCCCGTCGAGCCCACGCCCCTCACAATACCCACTCCGCGCCCTCACTGGGCCTCCTTGCAGGCCGACATTGAAGCCCACCTCAAACAAACCATTCCCATCAAAGAGCCGCTCGAGGTTTACGAGCCCATGCACCGCCTCGCCTTCGCCGCCCCCCGGAGCGCCGCGCCCGCGCTATGCCTCGCAGCCTGCGAGCTCGTAGGCGGGGAGCGCCGCCAGGCCATGGACGCTGCGGCGGCGCTGTTACTGAACCTGGCTAATGCGCAAGCGCACGAGGGGCTCGGTCTGAGCGAGGGCTCCAACATAGCGCTTCTGAGCGGGGACGGGATTGTTCCGCTCGGGTTTGAGTTGTTAGCGAGGGGCGACGGGTCGGGCCGTGGAAGCCCGGAGCGAGTGATGCGCGTGATAATTGAGATATCACGTGCGGTAGGGTCGCTAGGGCTGATAGATTCGCTGCACATGAAGAAAACGGGTACGGGGGAGTTGGAAAGCGTGAAGCGCGTGGTCGAGAAAGGGGAGGGTGGGTTGCATGCATGCGGCGGCGCCTGCGGCGCGGTGCTGGGAGGTGGGAGTGAGGAGGAGATTGAGGGGCTGAGAAGGTTCGGGTTTCATGTGGGCATGATGAGGGGCATGGCGCAGAGGGGTTTCGACGAAGAAGATGTTGAAGAACACAGAAATCTGGCTCTGAAGGAGTTGCACCTTTTCAAGGACAAAGATCTTCGCGTCATATCCACTTTTCTTAATTTCTACTAGCTTTTACCGATCACCAATCTCAGCTATGGATCATCATCATCCGACAACAACATTTCTTCTTCTGATCATTTTTTTTAATTTATATCTTTATATATTTCAGTGACAAACTTTTGTTTCAAACAATTGTAATCTAATTAGGTTTTGTAATATAAACGTATCCAGATATACTCCTTGTCTCAGATCCCCTCTCTCAACTGTTCGTAGAAAGAATAAACCTGGGGTTTCTTTCTTTGTTCTTGCCTTAGGAACCAATTTGAATAACTTTCAATATTTGGAGATCTACTTAGCATAATTCTTCTTTGAAAAACTTTTTAGACTTATTTTTTTCGTAATTTTTTAATTTTAGTTTAAGGATCGATAGACAATTTAATCCTCTTGCAGATCTCTTACATATGGAGATTTCCTCGGACTACTCCTGCCCAATTATTTCCAACCTTATATTTGAAGACTTTATCGTTAAAAAATAAATAAATAAATATCATCAATTAAAAATATAATTATTAGTTTAGAATTTGATTTAACAAAAATAAAAATTCTATTAGTCAATGTAGAAAGTTATTTATTTTATAAATAATTGATAATAACTAACTTGATAGAAATTTACTCAAAAAACAAAACTAAAACTTTGTATGCAATGAAGGTTTCTTATCATTAACTATCAAGAAAAAATGTAAACAAGAAAAACAATTACAAAAGAGATATATTGGAATAGAGATTAAAAAATTCATTTTCATTGGGTTGGGTCTCTCATATATTAATCTAAGTCTTTCTCACTATCATAATTTATATAAAAATAATAGATTCTAAAACAAGAATTTATTAATTGATTTTACATCTATCTTTGGGATTACTTCTAGTGGTGTGCAGGAAGCTTTTCATATTGATTATTGTATGCTTATTCTTCTCTTGAATGATGTTTTTACTCTTGTTACAAATAGTAAAATAGAAAGTTTAAGTATTATTATTTCTTAAGGGATTTGTATGTATACAATTGATTATTTTTATCATAATTTAGACTATTTTTCACAATAAAATTAATTTTTTCTATACTTGAAACTTGTTTATTTTTTTTTATTTTATTAAGTTTTTATTAATAATTTATTATTAGAGTCTATAATGGAAAGTTATATTAATTCTTCTTTATTTTGTTTAAAAAATAAACAAAAAACATTGAATTGAGAAAAATAGGATTGGAACCCTTAAAGAAGTACATAAAAGAAAAAGTTGATTCCAGCAATTCAAGCTCATCACCAAGGAATTGTGCCACTAAAGTTGGGTTGAAAAACTTTGGGCTTAATTGTATCCAACACCACTAAAGGTGGGTTAGGCGCAAACGTCAAAATTTTATGTATTTAAAGGACTCTCTACATTCGTGTTAGGTACTCCATAGAGTTAGATTCGTCTGAAAGTGTCCGAAAAAATGTAGCCTTGAAACAATGACTTCAAGATTTAGAGGGTTTCCTTTTCTCATATTTATATATTCATCTTCCTCCATTGTTCATTCTTTTCATCTTGTTAGGGGTTAAATGTAATCAGTTAAACTCTCATGTATTCGATTTTAGTGCTCATATATATGTATTTTCATTCAAACATTAGTATTTTGTTTTTATGCTTATTGCTTGTTGTAGCTTGATCACCCATCACATGATCTTTGATTTTTCAGGTATTGGAAAATATCTTTTGTAATTTACTATTGAATAAAAATATCTAACGAAAGTTTTTATCTAGAATAGAGAGCATGATTCATTTGTTGCTTCAAGACCCTTGTGGCAAAAACAAGTTTTCTTTTATGTACTTAATCAAGGAATTGACGGTTATAGAAAAACTTAGGCTCATTCATTTAAAGAATCAGAATTTGGGTATTATTGTAGATTGACATTGACATTAGTTTAAAAAGAATGTAATCATTTTTTTTTGTATGAGAGGAATGTATGATGAAGTTTAACCCTAACAATTGCATTTCATATCATCTCCATCTTGTTTCCGTAATCCAAGTACTAGTTAAAAAATACCAAAATTATTTTAATTGTTTTGCGTAATTTTATTTTCTGTTTATTAACTTAAAGATTGAAAATAATTTATAGTCTAAATTTGTTATCAATTACATTTATTGTTGTGCATAACATAAGAAAACTTATATTTATCATTTGCTATATTTGCAATTAGAGGTGAAAAATGCTAACAATAGTTAATATGAATTCTTACTAATTTAGACTAAAACTTAAAAATATTAGTTTAAAAAAGTACGATAATTTAAATTTATTCAAAGCTATCAACTTAAAATTATATTACTTCAAAATTTTATGTGAAAAATATTAATCTCTTTATTTTTTTTTAAACAAGATTTTGCATTAAGGATAAATATTTAGAATGACCAAGAGATATAAAATTATGTCTAAAATTATATATACAAGTTTTTCAGTTTGAAAACAATTTTTAAAAGCATTTAACAATTTTTAAAAGCATTTTCCAGTAATTAGACACAACCAAAAATATAAATAATTAAATTATGTAACACGAGACACTAGGAAAAAACACAAGAATCGTGTCAAATGTATATTACAAAAGAAAACCGTATATAGAAGACATTCATTACATCCAAGCCCAATAAGAAGGGGTGTTAGTTATCCCTAAACATTTGAAACATAGAAAAAGACCACGACAATACAAAATTGAAGTGGGAAGGCCTTCTAAGGTTTCTCCTCTCCCAACAGCTCTCCAAAGCACCGTGCTTCCTCTCCAGATAAAACTCTTGTCCACGTTCATATTTCACCTTTTCAACAACTCAAAAAAAGTGGCTTCTTGCTAGCGAGCATAACCACTCACTAGGTGAGCATAAACATTACTGGAGAAGAAATAACTTTTTCATTTGCTGAGCTCAACGAATACAATAGTCTTCTTGCTAAGCAAGTGTCCTGGTCGCTGAGCAAGAAGATCCAGAAAGAACTTTCTCTCTTTCACTTCTCCAAAAAAATTGATACAAATGATAATTAATTTTATCTCCAAAAGAAATTGTTTAAACTTTAAATTTCAGCATTAAACAAAAAAATTTATAACAAAACGTCAAATGCAGAAGTCAAATTGGAATAATAAAACAAATTATTATCCCATTTATCTTATGTTTCCGTTAATGTTTGACAAATACATAGTAATGCTACTAAAGGAGAGATATACATTATTAGTATCTTTGGAATAGAAGTTTGAGACAATATTAGTAGACCAAGGACAATTTACTAGCTAAACTTGAAGGCTTAGGCAGAAAAGGGAACTCCTTATCTTTCAAAGTGATGATTCCCTCTTATGCAAAGCCTTTTCCCAAGTCCTTTTGCACCTTTCTAAAATTCTCAGTGGTTGAGGAATAAGGGTAGGAAAAAATGATTCCATCAGCATAGTTGGAAGATCTTGTCCTTTAGTGAAGAAAAGGGAGGGGTACGATTGAGGATTTTGTATATGTACACACTACTCATCTAGCAAAGTAGGCTTGGTGCGCTTATAGAGACCCGAATTCATTATTGGTGTAGGTCCAGGAAGGTGTATAGTGTATAGTAATCCATTATTCATGGGTTTGCAGAGTATTCTTGAAAGCAAATATTATTACTGATGGATGAATAAGGGCCATTACTTAAGAGAAGCTATCATGTTGCTTAACAAATATCATGTGAAGTGAGAAGGTGAATGTGCTCCTCTTCATAAGGCACCCACCCCAGAGGGAATCTTGAAGGTTATTTGGAAAGAAAGTGTCCCATATAAGATTAGACATTTCCTGTGGAGGGTCTGCCATCATGCTATTTTTGTCATAGGAAACATTTTCATTAAGAAGCTGGTTGTCTATTTATGTTGTCCCATGTGGAACAAGAGACAAATGCCAAGTTAGCATAGTCTATTACTCTAACTCTACTCCTAACCGTTTGGTTTGGAATTTGGGACACAGTCAAATACAATGCTCCCTTACCATGTACAACTTCACAAGGATTAACCATGCAAACTCTATAATCCTTAATCTTTTGGTATATTTGGAAAGCAAGCAACAAAACAATGCTCTGAATCCAACCATTAATCATTGACAGTTACAAAAGCTCTTCTCATTTCTCAAGAGGTTGCATAACAGAAGCATGTTTTACAATAATAAAGAATATGTGTCTCATAACAAAAAATAAGTTGAAAGCACTCACTTGCAAGTATTTGACCATTTGGTGTTCCTAAGATGCTGTGTGGTGTATATTTAGAGAACTAAATTAAACAAGGAATATGTCATGCAAGAAGTTAATGCTTGATAGGTTGACTGTGCTATAACAGCAACACCAAGAGTTACCTACACGATACTATAACGCCACTATGGATGTGCACAGTAGATAATTTTATTCTCTCTATGTGTTTCTTATTTAACATAAAGGGTCTTAATCAGATTTGCATTTAGTAATTCTTTAGCATGCACTCAAGGTGATGAAAGTCGAAATTTGAAACAAACAACAGAGGTAAAATAATGGTAACAAAAATGAATGATTGGGGAAAATATAAAACTACTTTGAAATTGAAACAGGGTACACAATGCATACTCTATACGTAGCTTGTATTAAATTAATGTTATGGAGATCAAAGGTGAAAACTGACAGGGACTACTACATACTGGGTGTTTCTGTTTTCTCTTCTTTTCTCACATTGTCACACGTCATTACATACCATTCATTGATCTACTCTATAATTATTAGATGACTCGAAGTTGGTGAATGTCTCTGTCAATTTCCCACGCTACACTATGATTTAATAATTTAGACCCCTTCTTTCAGAGTTCTGGTAATAAAAGTCAGGTTATTTTAAAGATTTATAAATGCTTGTCACTTCTTAACTGAACAAACAAACAAGTGCTTGAGTTCATACCACATTTATTTCAAATTCTAAACTCATTCAGCTTTAGAACAACGAATAATTTATAAGTTTCTAAACTTTTAAGTAAAACTGCAAGACAACATGTTTCATTTTTGGACTGGAAAATTGCAAAGTTTAAGAGAGCTGATATATTACATCTTTTTGGAAGTTATATCAGTAATACTATTAGGTTATGCAATATTTGTATGGAATTTGATTTCCCATCATACGATAGCATTCAGATGCGGAAATAGTATTAAAAAAACCATTCACTCATTGTTGATTTAGAGAGCAATAATTTTATACACTTTCCGTTTTCTTCCACCTCCTCCTCCTTTCTTTTTCTTTGTTTCTATCTCTTTCACTCATCACATCAATTTTTTATTTTCTCTTCTTATCTCTCTCCTCACCCAAAGGTGGATACACCTCACAGAATCTTTATTCATTGTAGAGTAATACAGGAAGAGGGAAGTAGGCCTAGGCTCGGAGAGGTGGACTTGTGAACAGGGAAGACAAAGAAAAGAAAACAAAAAAAAGTCACAGAAAATCACACTCAATGAAGAATAGAAAAACACTTTTATCCTTCAAAATGCTTAATGGCTTTCAAATTATGATTCACATCCACCATTGTGTTTGTATGAATGCTCAAAAACACCCATAAGATCCCACCAATTTGATACAACATGAGATTGAAATCGGTTATGTTTGCAGCAGCATATTTCATTCACGGTTTTCATGGCTAAAAAAATTCTCTTATACCCCCAAGCATGAACGCAATATCTCCATTGCTAAGTAACCACTAACCACAAACCTACTATACATCCAAAATGTGAAAGAACTAATACTAGTACATCATTATTGAAGAGGACCCTTTATAGTGATTCAAGGAAACCAGTTTTCGAAAGAACAGCATTCCTCACTTTGCTAAGATCCCTACCTTTGAGGGTTCTCCCAGCACCTTCTAGAACAGAAAATGAGGATATCTGACTCCTTGCAAGCCTTCTGGCAATAAACTCATGTGGAGGAAGCTTTGAATCAGGTTCATCATTTTCCTCTCCATCCTCATCACTATCCCCACTGTAGTTGGCAATACCATTACCTTCACCATCATAATCAGACTCAAACCTTGAAGCACTATTCTTGGGGGGATTACTCGTGTAAATTTTTGACCAGTCAGGAATTTTCACAGGTGCTGATTGCTGAAGAACCTTGGCTTCACTGGAGGAATTAGCACTGCTATTGCTAGATCTTGGGACCATTCTGGCTGCACTAGGCCTAGCAGGAACAGGAACAGAAGAGGACTGATCCTTCTCTTTGAACTTCCGAACCCCAGAAGAACCATAATCACTTCTGTTCTTGAGAACATCCCAAATTTCTTCTTCATCAAAATCTCCATCTCTCAACGAATTCCATATCCCACTGTGCTTCCTGCCAAGACTATATTTATCTTCCATTATCAACCAACCACTTCCTGCTTAACACAAATCTGAAGAAACTTATTTCACAGGATTGAATTAGAATTTTCAGTAGTTTAAGCATAAAAAAAAAAGACAAAATTTTGGAAGTTGAAGGGAGAAATTAAGAAGCAAAAGTGCAGAAATAAATAAATCACAGAAGGTGATTACATATTATACAGTAAGATGTTTGATATTTTACTGAGAGAAAAAAAAAAAAAACACCTTTTTCTGTTGTCCAGGAATCAGAAGCTTGAAATAATTAAACTTTGTGTCGGTTCTAAATGGGGTTCCTGGAATATGCCAAGAAAAAAAAAATGGTAACAGAGTGGAGTGAGCTTGAATTGTGATAGCATGAGAACTTGAATTTGACTTTTATGTGATGGTGAGTCAAAATCCAAAAAGGTTTGGCTTACCTGAATATGTATTTGCAGAGGGAAATTGAATTGTAATTTGTAGGTGAAGTGTAATGAAAGCAGAACACAGAAAGAAAGTGAAGAGCAGTGCAGCAGCAAAAATCTGAAGGGGAAAGAATAAGACAGTGTTGTCCACAAAATGATGGCTGTCCAGTATTTAACTCTAGAACCTCACACCCTTAACTCTCTCTCTCTCTCTCTTTTTTTAAATTTTTTTTATATTAATGTAAAATATATACTAAACTTAATTATTAGTTTATACTTTTAACAAAATCTCTTATATTTTGTTTTCTATTAAAAAGGGTGAAAACCTGAAACCTTATTTAACATGAGTACATTTATTATAGTTTAGCGCTCCAACCGTGTAAATATTCTAATTAATATATATTTTTTTATTTATCTAGTTTATTATTAAATCATATAATATAAATACCGATAAAAAAATACTGCCATCTATTACATTTTTTTCTTTCTTCTTTCTCTTTTGATTCCACAAATCTTTTTCTTTATTTTATTTTTGCCGAATCTTTCTCTAGATTTTCCTAATAAGTGATGAGTAATTTTGTATATGTAAATCTCTAAAATTTAGATTTTCGTAATAATTCACGAGCAATTGTTATATAGAATAAATTAAGTTCATAAACATATTATATTAATATTAAAATCAATTACATATTTGTATTAAATTCTATAATTATTAATTATTCACAAACATATTTGTATAAATTAATTATTATGCATTTTTTCAAGAATAACTAAGTTTGAGATTAACTCTACGTAATAGATTGGATTTGTGTGAATTCATGAGTATCCTTCTGTGTCTAGAAAATAAATTTACTACAGATCAATATTAAATGTTAATTGAATATAATATAGTAAAAGGACAATGATAATTATATGTAATATATAAATAAAGTAAATTTACTGCACGTCAATATTTAATACTATATATTAATTAAATGGTAATGAAGATTAACTTAATAATGCAGTACTACATACATTCCCAGATATATGAATTTCCATATTAATAAATATATTTCAAAACTTAATATTAAAAATAGTATTTATTTTAAAGTCCATAGGTAAAAATATTATTTTTCATCATTATTGTGAACAAATCAAATCAAATTTTTATTTTTTTTTACTACGTCCCGATCAGAAAGTTGATAATTGATTTCGATGAAAATTAATATTATAGACAAATATTACCTACAATACATTTATTTAATATTATTTTATTTTCTTAAGTGTACCTTAGAATTTAACAACTTCCTAAATTCTAAGTGTGTGGAAAATTGTTAGAATTTGATACACGAAATCAACTAAACCTCCAAGTAATTTTCATTTAAAGAATACTAATTTAGTAATTCGAAAAACAAACTATACTAATTTTCTAAAAGAATCAATCTTTTAATTTTCATTACATAAAATATGACTCATCATGATTCGTTTTGTTCTCCATCATATATTTCGTAAATGCGTTAGTTCAACGTGCATGAGATTTGATTATTAGCCATTAATAATGGACCATTGAGAATTGTGGATTCTTACCTGGGATTAATTTTTTTTTTCTCAATTGTAGTTTATTTTCTTAACACAAATTAAGAACAATAACAAATAAGATATTTGATACCAATAGATTATTTCTCTTCAAATTAAAATTACAATAAACGTTTTGAAATAAAAAATAAAAAAAGAGGAGATGCTTAGAAATTGGAAATGAATACATCATTTCCTTTGATTGGGCGGCTAATAGATAAAGACTGGTTATTGTCAATAAAAGAGACAAAAAGGGTCAAAGTTTTCAACACAAGAACAATACAAATGTTAGGAATTTGTGTGAGAAGTATGATGCACACACGACACAACCATTTTTGTTTTTTCTTTAAATTATTTTCATTCTAAAGCCACATAATCAAGAGGGAAGAATTTTTCCATTCTTGAGAGTAGAGCGATGAGGAGGTTATTTATATGACAATTTTTTTTATGTATTTTTTCTAAATAACTTATTTTATAGATTTTTTTTTTTATTAGAAGATCTCTAGAGTTTGAGAAGTTGTTCATTCCTATGGCAATCAGTAACTATTGTAGTTCTTTATATCTGTTTTATGTGGTTTTTTTTTTCACTAAAAATACATTGAATTGTTCTATTAATTTGATTTTTAAAAATTAAATTATTTTTATATGAGATTACTTGAACTAAATTAAACTATAATTTTGATATTGGAAATATATTTTAAGATAAAATGTCAACTAGTAATAATCTGCATAATGTTCAAGCAATATTTATAGTAGTTCAATTTAGTTTAATTCATTCTAACTATGTAATAATCCAGATCAATTCATTTTAACAATTATGCAATTGAACCACTTTTATAGTTTGGTTCAATTTTATAATAGTTGAATTTAGTTTATGTAATTTTTTTTTTCGATATCCTAATCATGAGGAGAGGATAAGATTGAGAACAGGTTCACTTAAGAGTGCAGCCAATTTGCATGGACGTCATTTCTGATGTGAGTGAAAATCACAAAAATAAAAGTAAAGCATATATTGGTGCAAACCAAAAAGAGATGATTTATAATATATATGGAAAACTTTTGAATCTTAAACTATTATATTCTTTTTAAGTTGTATATAAATATAATTATTAAGGAACTAAAGTATAATAACAATAATTTATTGAATAAATATCTATAGTCCTATTTAAGAGGGTTTGAAAACAATTTATTTGAATATGACAAAAATAAATGCGTAATTATATTTATAGTCTTAAAGGAGATCCAATTTTAAGTCAAAATTAAAGAGACATGTAAATGGAAAAAAATTTCTTTAAACTTTCTGTGCCACGCAGAATTTGTAAGAAAAGTAAGTATTAATTAATTATGTTATCTGTAAAACTATAATAGATTACACATTTAATATTTTATTATGATATCATTTTTAAAATAAATTATCAAATAAAAGTATTAAAATAATAAATAAAATATAATTTTTTTATCTAAAATTATTTTAATTTTAATTTATATTTTTAAAAATTATTTTTATGTTAAATTATTTTCAAAATTTTATTTTATAAATTTTGTTTTAAATATATAATATCCAAAAATTAAATTATTGTATTATATCTATTAATTCACCTATAATTTTTTTCACTTATTTCTCATCATTCTTCATTTCCTTTATCTTAATTCAAACAACCTCATTTTTTTCTCTTTTTCCTTCTTCTTTTTTTTTTTTTATTTTTTTCTTTGGATTTCTCTTGAATCAAAACATACCATTAAAAATCTCTTTCTAACTTTTACTCCAATAATTTTGTCATATTCATCTCTAGTTAATATTTTATGTAATTGTTAACAAAATAATAGAAATATATACTTCCAAAATAAAAATATTATTTTGTTATTATAATCCAGGATCTTAAATAAAACTTAAGAATTTAAGTTCTATGTATGTGAACGTATTTTAACGAGAAAGTCTTATAAATTTCACAATCTTAAACTTATAAGCAATAGAGATGAATCAAAAGTAACATTTATTTACGAGAATTTAACAGAAAAAAGATCAAAGGAAGAGCATTGCACTACTAATTACTTAACCTAATAACCAATAATACAATTAGGTATGAAATTGAAAGGTTAACATTCTATTAGGAGAAAGAAAATTAGCACACGGATATCTGTGCTCTGTCTGGCACAATGCCAAAGATTTCATTTTATTTTTCAGAAAAAAGCTGAGTAGTAATGGTTGGTGGAAGTTCGAGCTGTTCAATAATAAGATGAACGTTGGCCCACATGCACCATTTGCCAATCCACATTCAACGTACATACATATCCATCACTTACACAAAACAGAAAAATTTTCAGTGTCTTAGCCCAATCAACACTCTTTAACTACGCCAAGATTTTTAGTGGGAATCATATGTAAAGAATCTGCAAAAATTTCCACCGTTGGAGCAGAATCTTCTTGCCAAAAGCTAAGCCATGCACAGCATTGATATGGCGGCTGTAAAGTGACAGCACTGTGTGAAAACAATAAAGTTAACTGATTTTAGCATGTAATAATAGTGTTATGCCACTTAATTTTATTTGATCTTATGTAACAGTGATATATATAATGCAGTCTCCCTTATCTGTACTTCATTTTTCTTTTCTGCAAAAGTTTATTGTGACAGAGAATGTTGTTTTATATATATTGTTGGATTGCGTGAGGTTGTGTATATACTATATGTAGCTAGGGTTTATATACTTGAAGAAGAAGGTATATTATTTGTGTTGGGTGGTATCTACCACACTATGTGTTTTCTTTCTTTGGTTTTTAGGTGGGGTTGGGAGAGAGGTTGTATGAGAAGAGAACACTCAAGTATATGATGGTGAAGAAATGCGTATGGTAATGAATCTCTTGCGTGTGTTCTCCCAAAATGTAGTTTACGCTGCTGACAAGCATAATTCATTTGGTAATGGACGAGACAAACCCCACGTTCAGCCAAAAGTAGTTCTCGTGCATATGAGAATGTAGGCCAAACCACGTGAATCCAGAGGAGGCTGCAACTGTTGCAGCGTAACTATGCTTTTATTGCTGATGGTAAGTTGGTGTTGCCCAAGATAACTCTTTATGTCAAGACTACTTAGCTCGTGCGTAAGATTACATAGAATTACATATGTAAGGATAGTCTGATAATAGTTCGATATCGGATAACTCGATAGGTCCACCAATCTTATTAGGATAGACTCTAAAAAATAAACTTTAAATCTAATTTAATCTTATAAAATCAGTTTGTAAGGTGATATTTACATCTATTTATAAACTATTAAAAAATCTTATTTCTAGTCGGTATAAGATCTCTAATAATTATAAAGTATGGTAGCATATAAATTTAGCTACCATATTTTTTTTTCTTATCATTTTTGAGTTAACGTAAAATTTTTATCGTAACAATCATTCTTATTCTTTATCTTAATTATTCTCTCTTGTTGAGTTTATAGAAGTAAAATCATAATTTTAATGAAAAAATATCGATTCTAAATTTTATACCATGTTGCTCATTGATGTATAATTAAACAATGTATTTTTACAAAATCTTAAAATTTAGAGTTATTATGTCTTTTAAGTAATCTTCTAATTTATAATTTATTAGGTGTGTAGAAGAACTTCCTAATTATAATGATAAGAAATTGTTAGATGGTTATAAACTACTACTTGTTTATAGTCTCGATAATTTTTTATACTAATATGTAATTAATATAATTAGTTATTTTTATCTTAAATTTAAGAACTTAAATACATGTAATTTAAAAATTTAGAACATGAAATGATCCAATAACACATAATATTTATGATGCTAATATTTGAGTAATAAGATTAGGATCAAGAGGTGGTCATTTTTACTTGATATGGTGTTACAATTTTTTTTTTCTTGTATTCTTATAAATAAGATATGTGATGAAATGATTAACATGGTAATAATTTATTACTTTAAGGAAGTTATCTTCAGGAAAGATGATTAGACATTCATTTTTAATAATTGTCAAAAGGTTGGATGGTATTAGTTGTTTATGATTTCTGTTTATTTAAGCCTATTAAGTCAAGTTGCACATTAGGTTTAGAATAATTGCCAACCAAATTGAAAATGTGATTGAGGTGTCAACTTATTAATGGTGGTTATCACATGAGATATTTGTATCTTATATAAAAGATCATTTTGTCCGAATGAAATATACTTTTGAGTAAATAAGTGATTCAATATAATAAATATTAATATATTTCGTTTTTAGGATAATAAAGAAAAAAAAGTTACAATATTATTACAAAAACTTTATGGTTGAAGTAATTGAATACATATTTGATGAAAAAATGTAGAAAAAATTATAGTTGAGAGATATTTGAACACTTGTTTAGTTTTTACCAATTATTATATGTATTTATTAAATATAAATTAAGTTAATGTATAATTAACCTTAAAGAAAATAACAAGAATCTTAAATTTTCAAAGTAAAGAAAAAAAAAATAAAAGGGTCGTTTGATATTAATATATGATAGGACATGTTATAAGAAAAATAAGATAAACATTAATTTTGACAAAAAATAAATAATGATAGGTTGTAGTGATGATAATGACAATGATAAGGATTATTGTTATAATAATGATAATTGTAATAATGATAACTATAATGTGAATGATAATAACACGTATTATTCTAAGTGATAACAATAATATTGATAATGACAATTATATGAGTGATGAGACTAATAGTAATGAAATGATAAAATATAGTAAATATTCTAACGAAGATGAATAAGTGAGATTCTATCAACGACAACTGGAAGTCTATTAATGTGATATTTAATACAAGTAATTAGTATAGTAAAATGTATTAACTATCATCTATAATAGGAATAGGATAACTTTACAACCATTTAATTACATCTATGATTGGAAAATTAAAAAATATATATATAATTTTTTCTCTATTCTAACAATAAGTAAATGTGTAATCAAAATTTTAAAAATACAAATGAAAAGATATCAAAGGAGTTAATTTTAATTTTTGATAGTTAATTAAATTGGGGAGGAGCAAGATAATATATAGGAAAGATAGACCTATCCAAATCCATTTAACTCTCCCATAGTGTAATGTATTTTTCTTCTATCACTTTTCTTATCGTGTTATAGACATTCGATACCCCTAATTTAGTATGTACCTAATTATTTAACTGTTAAACCTTTTATTCTCTATTATGACCTTAATTACTATCAGGGTGAACACATTTAATAATAAGTATTAAGATGAAGATATGCCAAACAAGTACACATAATATTCTGTATATTTATCACTTCTTCTATTCTATGATTTTTTGAATGTTCTTTCGCTACGTTTGCTCACTGTTAGCCACACATTTAATTCCTTTGTTGGGCTGTTCCAACTACTTTTGTATTCTATTTTAAGTGATTATTATTATTATTATTATAAACAGAAAGTCGTTGAATATTTACAATCACAACATATTTTTTTAATTAAAAAAAAAACAATGGAGTAATGGAGATGAAAATAGGAATGATGTAACTTTAGATAAGGTTAAACTTTAAATAGTCATAATGAGATTTTTATGAAGATATATTTATCCAAACAAAATATATAAAAAACTTCTTCGTGTTTTTTACTTTCTTTCCTGTTCTACCGTAATTTCTTTTGTTTTTTTTATTCTATGTATAATTAAGTTTACCCAAATAGCATAAAAATTGTTAAAAAGTAATTATTTTATTAATTTTTAAAAAATAAACAAACCTTATATTACATTAATTACTGTGAAATAACTTGATTATGTCACCTAAGTTAAGGTTGTCTATCATGAAGTTTCCTAATTCTATTTTTTTTTTAGTTTAGATTTTTTTATTGTGAGTTATTGGATCTTATTGTCATTATATTTCGTATAATTTAAATAATCTTACTATAATATATTTACGTAAAACACTTACATTACCTATAATCATAATATAATCATAACTTACATTGTTTATCAATGTAGTAAATATATATATATATATATATATATATATATATATATATATATATTTTATCTATATATATATTTTTTTTTTTTTTTATATAAATATAAAAAATAAAAATATTTATATATATATTTTTTTTTTTTAAGAGTGTTA
>Ga0099824_1001780_pt1 | contig 30930 bp, 17 predicted proteins | sample SiratrowhiteBW_FD_76837 | JGI IMG/M metagenome (GOLD analysis project Ga0099824, IMG submission 76837) | Root nodule microbial communities of legume samples collected from California, USA - Siratro white BW | ecosystem: Host-associated > Plants > Roots > Nodule | place: USA: California... | reverse complement strand
TCAAAAATTCAGGTCAGTTTCCGTCAGAAATCAATATTGAAGACAGTCCGGAAATGGTTTTACGTGGCGCTTGTATCGGAATGCAGAAACCGGTTTATCTTCCAGGTCGCGATGTTTACGAATATCCGTATACGCCAGAAACTTTTCCTTGGTTTTATGATAAAGCGCTTTGGATTAAATATTTAGATATGCTGGTAGAAAACCGCATGAATTCTTTGTATTTATGGAATGGACATCCTTTTGCATCTTTAGTAAAATTAAAAGAATATCCGTTTGCAGTTGAAGTAAGTGATGAAGATTTCAAAAAGAACGAAGAAATCTATAAATTCTTAACGGTTGAAGCCAACAAACGTGGAATTTGGGTCATTCAGATGTTCTATAACATTCTTGTTTCTAAACCATTTGCAGAGCATTACAACATTAAAACACAAGATCGTTCTAGACCGATTACGCCATTATTGTCAGATTACACCAGAAAATCTATTGCCGCTTTTATCGAAAAATATCCAAATGTGGGTTTGATGGTTTGTTTGGGGGAAGCAATCAATACGGTTGATGACGACGTAGAATGGTTTACCAAAACGATTATTCCAGGTGTCCGCGATGGTTTGCAGGCATTAGGAAAAACAGAAGAACCGCCAATTATCCTTCGTTCTCACGATACAGACGGACCTTTGGTAATGGAAAAATCACTTCCATTATATAAAAACCTTTATACAGAAAGTAAATATACAGGAGAATCTTTAACGACTTACACGCCAGGAGGCCCTTGGGGAGAAACGCACAAACAGTTGAGTGCTCTAAAATCGATTCATATTGAGAATGTTCACATTTTAGCCAATTTGGAACCTTTCAGATACGGTTCACCAGATTTCATTCAGAAAACTGTAAAAGCGATGCACAGCGTTCACGGAGCAAATGCACTACATTTATATCCACAGGCATCCTATTGGGACTGGCCTTATTCAGCAGATAAAACAAAATCAGGCGAACGTTTATTAGAAATGGATCGTGACTGGATTTGGTACAAAGCTTGGGCAAGATATGCTTGGGACAGTAAAAGAGATAGAAACGAAGAAGTTCAGTTTTGGGATAAAGATTTAGCGAAGAAATTCGGAACAAGTCAAGAAGCTGCCAATAACATTTTAAAAGCTTATGAAGAAACAGGAGAAATTGCTCCAAAAACACTTAGACGTTTCGGAATCACAGAAGGAAACAGACAGACTTTATTGCTAGGAATGTTCGAAAGCCAATTGGTAAATCCATCAAAATGGAGAGTGTATCCTGGATTCCACGAATCTTGCGGGCCTGCGGGAGAATTGCTTTTGGAATATGCTAAAAAAGAATGGAACAAAGAACCGCATTCTGGCGAACTACCAACGCAGATTATTGCTGAAATTACAGAGCACGGCAGACTGGCTGTTGAAGCCATTGATAAAGCCGAAGCAAGTGTTACGAAAGACAAAGAAGAATTTGCGCGCCTTAAAAATGATATTCATGCTTATAAAGCGTTTGCCGATTTCTTCTCAGAAAAAGTAAAAGCGGCATTATTGGTTTTAAGATACAGTTATTCCAACGATATTGTCGATTTAGATAAAGCTTTGCCTCATTTAGAAAAAAGCATCGAGTACTATGAATTATTGGTAAACTTGACAAAAGATACGTATTACTATGCCAACAGTATGCAGACTGCTCAACGCCGAATCCCAATTGGAGGAGACGACGGAAACAACAAAACGTGGGCTGAATTATTACCACACTACGAACGAGAATTGGCTAATTTCAAAAGAAATTTAGAAAAGCTAAAAGCATCAAAAGATGGTAAAATTGAAACCAAAGAAGGAAAACCTTGGAAAACTGCTGATGTAACTTTTATCGACGAAAAACCGGGAAGTTATTTAGTAAAAACAGGAACAAAAGTATATGGAACAGATATTTCTGAATTAACGAAAATTGCTCCAGAGCTTCAAAATTTAAGAGGATATTCGTTTGTAGAAAATGAGCAAAACGAAAAAGGAACGCATTTGAAGTTTAGAAACACAAAAGCGGTTAAATTAGTGGTGGGGTATTTCAATTCAGATCAAAAGAGATTTTTATTACCGCCGAGTTTGGAAACTGATGCTGCAGGAAATGCTCATGGCCAAGCCGAAGTTATTCTAGCAAGTGCCATGAATTTAAAAGAGCTTCCAAGAGTAAATATTCATACGTATACTTTCCAGCCAGGTGAGAATAAATTAGATTTAGGAAAAGGAAAGGTATTGATTTTAGGTTTTATCGACGCAGATCAAACCATAACACCACGTGATGTAGGCTATATCGATGCAGGAGAAAAAGCAGCTATTGACTGGTTGTTTTATTAAAGACAATGTTAAACCTAACAGGTTTTTAAAACCTATAAGGTTTATTCAGGAAGTATAAGCACAACTTGTCATCCCGAGAAACGAGGGATCTCTGCAAGAAGCTCGACAACAGTTTGTCGAAATTTCCTATGCGGAGCTACTTGCGGAGATTTCTCCTCATGTCGAATGACAAAAAAAGCGAGACAACTTCGTAGAAATAAAAACTTAAATTACCTTATATATCTTATATGGTTTAGAAAATATGAATAAAATAGTTTTTTTTATTTTTTGTTTTTTCTCAAGTTTTTGCTCTGTTTGGAGTCAGAGCAAAGATTCGGGGAAGTTTCGTAAAGAAATTTCGCTGAATTCATCTTGGGAGACCGTAATACTGGATAATCTTCCGCTGAAAGAAGAAGATTTTGTAGAAAATCCAAAAACTGGTTCCAATTGGCAAAAGGTTAGTGTGCCTCACAATTGGGATCAGTATTATGGTTTCAGAAGAACAAAACATGGAAATTTGCACGGTACTGCTTGGTACAAAAAAACATTAAAACTCGACAAAACTGCTACTGGAAAAAGACTTTTTTTGTTTTTTGAAGGCGTTAGTTCTTACGGGACAGTTTGGGTAAACGGCAAAAAAGTGGGCGAGCACAAAGGTGGGCGAACCACTTTTACGCTTGATATTACCAAAGCTGTTTCTTTAGAAAAAGAAAACCAGATTCTGGTAAAAGCATCACATCCATCCTTTATTGCCGATTTGCCTTGGGTTTGCGGAGGCTGTTCGGGTGAATGGGGATTTTCAGAAGGTTCTCAGCCAATGGGAATTTTTAGGCCGGTTACTTTGGTCATTACAAACGATGTTAGAATTGAGCCTTTTGGCATTCATATTTGGAATGATAAATCGGTTTCAAAACAAAAAGCGATTCTTAATAATACAACTGAAATAAAGAATTACGGTACTTCACAGCGAAATTTGACTATCGAAAATATTCTTTTGGATGCTTCGGGAAAGAAAGTTGCTATTGCAAAAAGCGATAACAAAATCATTTCGGGAGAAACAAAAGAAATAGCACAGACACTTCCTGAGATTCAGAATCCAAAATTATGGTCGCCATCCAGTCCGTATTTGTATAAATTGGTTACTTCAGTTTATGAAAACGGAAAAATAATCGATCAGTTGACAACTTCTTATGGAATCCGTTGGGTGAGCTGGCCAGTAAGTCGTGATGGAAAAGACAATCGTTTTTTCATTAATGACGAGCCTGTTTTTATAAACGGAGTTTGCGAATACGAACATTTGATTGGAAAAAGCCATTCGTTTTCAGATGAAATGATTCATTCCAGAATTGAACAAATTAAAGCTGGCGGATTTAATGCTTTTAGAGAAGCACACCAGCCTCATAATTTATTATATCAAAAAGAATTAGACGAAAACGGAATCTTATTCTGGAGTCAGTTTTCAGCACATATTTGGTACGATACGCCCGAATTCAAAGAAAATTTTAAAACTCTGTTGCGAGAATGGATTAAAGAACGCAGAAACAGTCCATCTGTCGTAATGTGGGGATTACAGAACGAAAGTACAATTCCAAAGGAATTTGCGGAAGAATGCACGCAGATTATCCGAGAAATGGATCCGTTATCAGCATCGCAAAGAATTGTAACCACTTGTAACGGTGGAGAAGGAACCGATTGGAATGTCGTTCAAAATTGGTCAGGAACGTATGGAGGAGATCCGTTAAAGTATCATTTGGAAATGACCACTCAATTGCTAAATGGTGAATACGGAGCATGGCGTTCTGCCGATTTGCATACAGAAGGCGAATTTGACCAAAAAGGAATTTTAAGCGAAAACCGTTTTTCTCAGCTAATGGAAATTAAAGTCCGTGAAGCCGAATCGGTAAAAGATAAAATTGCTGGTCAGTTCAACTGGCTTTTTGCTTCGCACGAAAATCCGGGACGTGTACAAAACGGAGAAGGTTTTAGAGATATTGATAAAGTTGGACCCGTAAATTACAAAGGGCTTTTTACGATTTGGGGCGAGCCTTTGGATGCGTTTTACATGTATCGAGCGAATTATGTTTCCAACAAAACGAATCCGATGGTTTATATCGTTTCGCATACTTGGCCAAGCCGTTGGGAAAAACCGGGAATCAAAAACGGAATCGATATTTACTCGAATTGCGACGAAGTAGAATTGTTCAACGATGTGAATAAAGTTTCACTTGGAAAACTTAAAAATCCAGGGATTGGACAGCATTTTCAATTTAATAATGTCAATGTTCAGTACAATGTTTTATATGCGGTTGGATATGTAAATGGAAAAGCGGTTGCAAAAGATTATATTGTTTTGAATAATCTTCCAAAAGCGCCAAATTTAGAATCTCTGATTGCTGATAAAAATGATATTTTAAAACCCAATAAAAGTTACAATTATCTTTACCGAGTAAACTGTGGCGGTTCTGAATTGACAGATAGTTCTGGAAATGTTTGGTCAGCAGATAGACATAAAAGCGGACAAAATACTTGGGGTTCGCTATCATGGACCGATAATTTTGAAAAATTGCCAGACTTTTTTGCGAGCCAAAGAAAAACTTTTGATCCAATAAACGGAACAAAAGATCAGGAATTATTTCAAAGTTTTAGATACGGAGTTGATAAACTGCGTTACGAATTTCCTGCGCCTGACGGAGAATATTTAGTAGAATTATACTTTACAGAGCCCTGGTACGGAACTGGTGGCGGAATGGACTGCAAAGGCTGGCGTTTGTTTGATGTAGCAATCAACGATAATGTAGTTTTAAAAGATTTTGATATTTGGTCAGAAGTTGGACACGACAATGCCTTGAAGAAAACATTCATAGTAAAAAGCGTTAACGGAAAAATAGTTATTTCGTTCCCAAATGTAAAAGCTTCACAGGCGATTATTTCTGCAATTGCGATTGCAACAAAGAATAAAAGTATTAAGCCAGTAGAAGAATCATTAAGCAATATTCAGAATGTGAGTTTAGATGCTAAAGATTTTAAAATTGCGTCTTGGTTAGATATTAATTCGAAGCAATATGCTGATTCAGAAGTGAGTTTTACCGAATTGCCTGCAGAAGTTTTTGGCGCGGATTATTTACAGTTTTCAGTTAATTCAAAAAATAAAGGTTCATTTACTGCAAAAGAAGAATCGACGATTTATGTTTTAGTTGACGATAAATCGCAAACATTAAACGGGCTTTCGGATTATAAAAAAATTGAAGAAAAAGTGAAAAACAGCAACGGAATTTCATTTGATGTTTTTACTAAAAAAGTAAATAAAGGCGAGAAGGTTCTTTTTGATAATGGAGAAACAATCTCTACTATTGTGGTCGTTCCAACTTACGATATGGGCGAAAAAGACGATTCGAGACCTGTCGTAATCATCGAAGCTGAAAAAACAAAAACAACGGGAGCGGGAATCGAAAAAGGAAATTTTAAAAAAGCTGATTATGTCGAATTCACAAAAAAGACCAATAATAGCATCGAATTTGAAGTAAAACCTGGCGTTGCAGGAATCTATTTAATGCGTTTCCGTTTTATGAATCGGAATGAAGTGCCGATGAAAGTGAAATTCAAAATGGAAGATGCCTACGGAATTTTAATGCGAAATGATACTATTGAATTTTTCCCTTCACCTGAAAAATGGAAGATTTTGAACACAACATCTGGAGGTTATATCAATGCGGGAACTTATAAAATTACTTTAGAAGGAGATGATTTGAAAGGATTGATGTTGGATAATTTCGAATTTCAGTAGGTTTTTTTAGAGGGACAAAGTGACAGAGTAACAAAGTGACAAAGGTTTTCTCATTTTGCTATGTTCGCCTAGTTTGTCATTTCGAGGAACGAGAAATCACACTCGGGATTCTACAAAGATTGGAAATAACTGTACGGAGTTTCTAGTGTGATTTCTCCCTTCGGTCGAAATGACAAAACGATGAAAAATACGATTAGAATAAAAAACATATTTATGATAAAACATAAAAACATATTTCAAAAAATTACAATTGCCTTATTGTTTTCGGTATCCATTTTTGGACAAAAACAAGCCAGAATTGTAGAAGACTTCAACAAAAACTGGAACTTCAAATTAGGGGATTATCCAGAAGCCATAAATGCAAATTTCAATACTTCAGATTGGAGAACGCTTCAATTACCGCACGATTGGAGTATTGAAGGCGTTTTTGATAAAGATGCTAAAACTAAACAAGCTCAAGGATTTTTGCCTGCAGGAAAAGGCTGGTATCGCAAAGTTTTTACAGTTCCTGCGAATTGGAAAAACAAAATGGTATCTATCGAATTTGATGGTGTTTTTAAGAATAGCGAAATTTTCATAAATGGAAAATCAGTCGGAATTCGTCCTAATGGATATATTTCTTTTGGTTATGATTTAACTCACTATTTAAACTTCGGAAAATCAAATACTATTGCTGTAAAAGTAGATAATGATTCACAACCTAATTCAAGATGGTACACAGGTTCTGGGATTTATAGAAATGTGCGTTTAGTTGCGAGTGAAAAACTGCATGTTGGAAAATGGGGAACTTTTGTAACTACTCCAGAAGTTTCAGCCGAAAAATCAAAAATACATTTAGAAGTTACCATTGATAATGATAATGCTTCTGCGAAAGAATTTAGACTAGTTACGTCGATCGTAGATTCAAAAAATATTGAAGTGGCAAATATGACTTCAACAGAAAAAATCGGAGCTAAAACCTCAGAAAAAAAGATACATAATCTAGAAGTAAAACAGCCAAAATTATGGAGTCCAGAAAATCCGTATTTGTATAAAGTCATTACAAAAATCTACGAAAAATCGAAGTTGGTTGACAATTATGAGACGCCGCTTGGATTTAGATTTTTTAATTTCGACTCAGAAAAAGGATTTTCATTAAATGGAGTTCCAACCAAAATATTAGGAGTTTGTCTGCATCATGATAACGGCGCTTTGGGCGCTGTTGAAAATATTCATGCACTTCGCAGAAAGCTGACTTTGATGAAAGAAATGGGAGCGAATGCCATTAGGATGTCCCATAATCCGCATTCATTGGAAATGATGCAATTGTGCGACGAAATGGGATTCATTGTTCAGGACGAAGCTTTTGATGTTTGGAAAAAGAAAAAAGTAACTAACGATTACCATAAAGATTGGGATGCTTGGCATAAACAAGATTTAGAAGATTTTATCAAAAGAGATCGCAATCATCCGTCGGTTATGATGTGGAGTATTGGGAACGAAATCAGAGAACAATTTGATTCGACTGGAATTGCGATTACCAGAGAATTGGCTAAAATTGTGAAATCATTAGATACGACACGTCCTGTAACTTCGGCTTTGACAGAGAATGTAATTGAGAAAAACTTTATTTATCAATCTGCAGCTTTAGATCTTTTAGGTTTCAATTACAAACATGAAGATTACAAAGATTTTCCAACTAAATTTAAAGGACAAAAAATCTTGGCTTCAGAAAGTGTGTCGGCTCTAGAAACTCGAGGGCATTACGACCAATCGGATGTTATAAAAGCTTGGCCTACCAAACATGGTGCTCCATTTGATGGAAATGCAGATTGGACGGTTTCGGCTTACGATCAGGTGAAATCATATTGGGGCGCAACGCACGAAGAAAACTGGAAGACGATTAAAAGTCAGGATTTTATGGCGGGAACGTTTATTTGGACGGGGTTTGATTACATTGGCGAACCAGATCCATATCCATATCCTGCGAGAAGTTCTTATTTCGGAATTGTAGATTTAGCCGGACTTCCAAAAGATGTGTATTATATGTACCAAAGCGAATGGTCGAACAAAACCGTTTTGCATATTTTACCTCATTGGAACTGGACAAAAGATCAGGAAATCAACATTTGGGCGTATTACAATAATGCCGATGAAGTAGAATTATTTTTAAATGGAAAATCGCTTGGCAAAAAATCAAAACAAAATGATGATCTGCATATTTCATGGAAAGTGAAGTTTGAGCCTGGGACATTAAAGGCCGTTTCCAGAAAGAACGGAAAGGTAGTTTTAGAAAAAGAAATCCACACTGCTGGACAAGCTTCTAAAATTGATTTAAAAGCAGAAAAAAATTCAATTAAAAATGATACATACGATTTGGTTTATGTAACTGTTTCAATGTTAGACAAAGATGGAAACTTAGTGCCAAACGCAATGGATTTAATCAATTTTGAAGTAACAGGCGGAGGAAAATTAGTTGGTGTTGACAATGGCTATCAAGCTAATTTGGATTCGTTTAAAGCTAATTCTTGTAAATTGTTTAATGGGAAATGTGTTGTGATTATTCAATCTAATGGGAAGAAGGAGAATATTCAGTTGAAAGCAACAACTGCTGGATTAGAGGCTTCAACCATTAAAGTTAAAGTGAATTAAACTCGCATCCCGATAGCTATCGGGAGCGGAGGCGCAAAGAATTTTAAACCATAAAGTTATATAAGTCAATTAAGTCAAAACTTAAAATTGCTTACATAACTTATATGGTTTATTTTTTTTATTAAACTTTGCGTCCTAGCTCTCTATAGCTATCGGGATTACGAGATTCTTTATACATTTATAAAAAAATAAAATGACACCAATCTTCTTTCCAAATAAATCAGAATTTAGAAAATGGCTTGAGAAAAACCATCAGAAAGAAAAAGAGCTTTTGGTTGGTTTTTATAAAGTGACAAGTGGAAAACCTTCTATGACTTGGTCGGAATCTGTAGATCAGGCGCTTTGTTTTGGCTGGATTGATGGTGTTCGCAAATCTATTGACAAGGATAGTTATACAATTCGTTTTACCCCGAGAAAATCCTCCAGTATTTGGAGTGCGATTAATATCCAAAAAATGGAAGATCTGACTAAAGCGGGTTTGATGACTGATGCTGGTTTGAAAGCTTTTAGTTTTAGAACTGAAAATAAATCCAAAATCTATTCTCACGAAAAAGAATCCGTTCCACTTTTGGAATCATATGAGGTGGAATTTAAAAGCAACAAAATTGCATGGGAGTTTTTTGAGAAACAAGCTCCTTCATACAAGAAAGTGATGATTCATTGGATTATGAGTGCCAAACAAGAAAAAACACAACTGTCAAGACTTGAAAAAACTATTTTGGAAAGCGAAAAACAAAAAAGGGTCATGTAAATCTTTAGAATAAAATTGCTTAACTTAGTAAGCTGACTTTGAATAATATGGAAAAAGAAAATACCACAACAATTAAAGGGGAAATTTTGCTGGGTATTATTTTTGCCCTCGAATTGTACGCCTTGCCCATGCAGTTTTATTTATTGTTACAAGGTGATGGATTTACCTTTTTTAGCGCTGCAGTCCGCTTTTTTAGTTTCTTTACCATTACAACAAATTGTATAGTTTTCATTTGCACTGCCATGCTGCTGTTTGGCGGAAAAAACGCTATGAATGCTTTTTTTCGAAAATGTACAACCATTACTGCAATAACAGTTTATATTTTAATTGTTGGAATCGTGTTTAATCTTCTTCTGCGCTCCATTGTTGATTTACAAGGGCACCATAGTATAGTTAGTGAAATCTTTCATGTTGTTGTTCCCATTTTATTTTTCTTTTATTGGCTTTTTTTCGTTAGCCCAGAAAAAATATCATTTAAAACCATTTGGTTTTGGCTGTTATACCCGATCATTTACATGATTTATACCATATTTCATGGTTTTATATCCAACTTTTATCCTTATCCTTTTATTGATGTTACAAAACTAGGATTGCAAACTGCGTTTACAAATGGGGCTTTTGTTCTAATTGCTTTTGCGGTTTTGTCTGTGATTTTGATTTCGATTTCTAAAATTAGAACCAAAACGGTTTAAAAATTGCTGTTGGTCGAAATTCTAAACGATGGATTTCAATTTATGCTACATTTATGCTGTATAGACTATTTTAAAGCAAATCAGCAATGAAAAAAATATTCCTTTCCTTATGTCTTTTTGGTGTAATTTCTAATGCTTCAAGTCAGGAATTTGCCAATGCGCCAAAGCCTTTTGGACCAGTTCCGACGCAAAAACAAATCGATTGGCAGGAAATGGAATTTTACGCTTTTGTACATTTCTCATTAAATACATTTACCAATAAAGAATGGGGTTATGGAGATGAATCGCCAGAACTTTTTAATCCGTCACAATTAGATGTGCGTCAGTGGGCGCGCGTGGTGAAAGAGGCTGGAATGAAAGGGATTATTTTGGTTGCCAAACATCACGATGGATTTTGCCTTTGGCCTTCAGCTTATACAGAGCGTTCTGTAAAGAACTCGCCTTGGGAAAACGGAAAGGGTGATTTAGTAAAAGAACTAGCGGCAGCTTGCAAAGAATACGATTTAAAACTAGGATTATATCTCTCGCCTTGGGATAGAAATCATCCGCAATACGGAAAACCTGAATATATTACCTATTTCAGAAATCAGTTGAAAGAATTATTGACGAATTACGGAGATGTTTTCGAAATGTGGTTTGATGGCGCAAATGGTGGCGATGGCTATTATGGGGGCGCAAACGAAACTAGAAAAATCAATACACTTACGTATTATAATTGGGATGAAACGTACAAATTAATTTACGATATCGCACCAAAAACTTTAGTTTGGGGAGTTGGACCATCTGAAGCAAGATGGATTGGAAATGAAGAAGGACGTGCAGGAAAAACCAATTGGTCGTTACTTCGTCAGAAAGATGAATTGGCAGGAAAAGTACATTATACAGAGTTTATGTCTGGTCACGAAGATGGCGAAAAATGGGTTCCGGGAGAAGCCGATGTTTCCATTAGACCAGGATGGTTTTATCATTCAGTAGAGGATGATAAAGTGCGTTCGCTTGACGAAATGGTAGATATTTATTACGAATCGATTGGACGAAATGCGACTTTGTTGTTAAATCTTCCAGTGGATAGACGTGGTTTGGTTCATGAAAATGATGAAGCAAGATTAAAAGAACTCGTTGCTACAATCAAAGCCGATTTCAAAACAGAATTATTGGCAGGAACTCAGGTTCAGGCTTCAAACATTCGTGGAAACGATCCTAATTTTGATCCGCAAAATGTTATCGACGGAAATAAAAATACCTACTGGGCAACAGACGATAAAGTAAAACAGGCCACAGTTGAATTTACTTTTAAAAAACCAACGACAATCAATAGAGTTTTACTCCAAGAATATATTAAATTGGGTCAGCGTGTAAAAGCATTTTCTATTGAAGCAAAAGTGGACGGAAAATGGGAAACTATTGCTAACGAAACTACAATTGGTTACAAAAGAATTTTGCGTTTGAATCGAGTTACGGCTTCAGCACTTCGAGTTAATGTTTTAGATGCTAAAGCGGGATTTGTAATCAGTACAGTTGAGGCTTACAATGCACCGACTTTTGTAAAAGAACCGCAAATTTTTAGATATAAAAACGGTTTGGTTACCATTAAATCAGAAGAAGGAAATGCTATTTATTACACTTTGGATGGAAAAGTGCCTACTGAAAAAAGTACTTTGTATAAAGCGCCATTCATATATAATAAAGAAGTAGAAATTAAGGCTATTTCAAGAAATACGAAAGAGAAAATCAATAGTGGCATAAAGTCAGCAAAATATGGAGTTTCTAAAGAAAAATGGAAAGTAACTTCGGTTTCGAGTGGTGACAGCAAATCTGTAGAACGAATAATTGATGGAAATCCAGACACAGATTGGGGATTTGGAAATGATGAAAACAAGCTGCCGCAAACTGTTGTTATAGATATGGGAGAATTGATCAGTATTAAAGGTTTTACTTATACGCCGCAACAGGTTGGCAACAATTTAAATTTGATTTCAAATTATGAATTGTACACAAGTGTAGATAGTTTTTATTGGGACAAACAATCGGAAGGAGAATTTTCGAATATCAAACATAATCCAATTGAACAAGTTAAAAGTTTTGCTGCGGTTAAAGCAAGATTTTTGAAATTTGTCGCTACAGCTGCGGTAGGAAAATCGCAAACAGTTTCGATTGCTGAAATTGGTGTTGTAGAATAAAATACAGGTTTCTAGTAAAAATCATTCCGTAGGAATGTTTCGTCGGTAGAACCAAATTTGCGTTAGGATTATACGTTCCGTAGGAACGTTTGATTAATAAAACGGGGTCCATTTCTATGAAATCAGGTGTTCCTAGGGAACACAATGCTAAACAATATTTTTTTTCTACCGACGAGATATTCCTACGGAATATTAAAACATAACTCGTTTGCAGAAGTGAATAAAATAAATCTGCGATTATCCGTGTTTTCGCAAAGCGAATCTGTTTTATCCGCATACTATTTCATTCCTATTTTGTTTTCTGCCGAACGGCAGTCGTTATTAGTCGAATTTTTGGTAATAACAGATAAGAGAGTTCTACTTTTATCTTGTGTTAATTAAAACAGCAAGCGCGAGCATGATTAAAGAAGATATAGGTTTTAGAGAAGCAGGAAAATTTGAAGAAACTCGTTTTGAGAAAATTCATAACGTTATTTTCGAATCTTCTCAGGAAGCTTCTTTATTGGTTGCTCGTGAAATTGCTAATTTAATTCAGAGAAAAAGTGAGCTGAACGAACCTTGCGTTTTAGGTTTGGCTACTGGATCTTCTCCTATCAAAGTTTACGAAGAACTGGTTAGAATGCACAAAGAGGAAGGACTTAGTTTTGCTGGTGTCGTGACCTTCAATTTGGACGAATATTATCCTATGGATAAAAATGATATTCAGAGTTATTATCATTTTATGCATGAACATCTATTTAATCATGTCAATATTCATCCAGAAAACATCAATATTCCAGACGGGCAGGTGAGTGCCGAGGAATTGCAGCAATATTGTATTGATTATGAGATGAAAATTATTTCTTACGGAGGATTAGATTTTCAGCTTTTAGGAATAGGAAGAACGGGACATATTGGGTTTAATGAACCTGGTTCTCACGTAAACTCAGGAACCAGAAGCATTACATTAGATCATATCACAAGAGTTGATGCGGCCGCTTCTTTTTTAGGAATAGATAATGTTCCTAGAAAAGCCATTACAATGGGAATTGGAACCGTAAGAAATGCAAAACGAATTGTTTTACTGGGTTGGGGAATTAGTAAAGCAGGAATTATAAAAAAAACAATCGAAGGAGAAATTTCTTCGCAAGTACCGGCTACGTATTTACAAGAGCATCACAACACAACATTTGTTCTAGATACAGAAGCTTCGTCTGAATTGACAAGAGTTAAAACGCCTTGGCTAGTAAAGTCTTGTGTTTGGACAGATGAATTAAAATTAAAAGCGGTGGCTTGGTTAAGTGAGTTGACTAAAAAGCCGTTTTTGAAACTGACCGATAAAGATTATAATGACAATGGGATGTCAAGTCTTTTAACGGAAGAAGGAACTGCATACGATTTGAACATTAAGATGTTTAATAAAATGCAGCAAACGATTACGGGATGGCCAGGCGGGAAACCAAATGCTGATGATACGTATAGACCAGAACGTTCTGTGCCAGAAAAGAAAAGAGTAATCATTTTCAGTCCGCATCCTGATGACGATGTGATTTCGATGGGAGGAACTTTTGACCGTTTGATAGAGCAGGGACATGAAGTTCATGTCGCATATCAAACCTCTGGAAATATTGCCGTTTCTAATGAAGAAGCGTTGAAGTTTGCTGAAATTTCGAAAGCATTGCATCCAGATTCTAGAATGTCTGATAAAATAATCGAATTTCTTCAGAATAGAACGGGAAATGAGATTGATTCATTAGAAGTAAGAAAATTAAAAGGATTAATTAGAAGAAGTGAATCTTTCGGAGCAACTCGCTATTTAGGTTTGCCAGATTCGAATGTACACTTTTTAGATCTTCCGTTTTACGAAACGGGAACGGTTAAAAAGAATAATCTTTCAGATGCAGATATCGATATTATGTGTGATATTATAGAAAGAATAAAACCTCATCAAATTTATGCCGCAGGAGATTTAGCAGATCCGCATGGAACTCATAAAGTGTGTTTAGACAGTTTGTTTGAAGCTTTGAAAAGATTAAAACACAAAGACTTTATGAACGATTGCTGGGTTTGGCTTTATAGAGGAGCTTGGCATGAATGGGAATCGTACCAAATTGACATGGCAGTACCAATGAGTCCTGATCAGGTTTTAAAGAAACGACATGCTATTTTTTATCACCAGTCTCAAAAAGACGGCGTTATGTTTCAAGGTGATGACAGCAGAGAGTTTTGGGTGCGAGTTGAAGACAGAAACAGATTGACTGCAGAAAAATACCACAGCTTAGGATTAGCAGATTATTCGGCTATTGAGGCGTTTAAACGTTATCATTTCTAAGTGCTTTTTGCAGCAATGAAGATAATAGACTATTTCATGGTTTATTTTGGTTAGTTACCTATAATTGAGAGAAAATGCGGTCGTGGTTGGCCGCATTTTCGTTTTTTTACCGCGAAGTTTTTTTTACCGCAAAGAGCGCAAAGAATACGCAAAGTTCGCTAAGATATTTATTCAAGTGTATATATTTTGAGAATAAAAAAGTTCGCAAAGCTTAATCATTAAGCTTTGCGAACTTTTTTATTTTCTCTTTTAAATTAAGAAAAAAAAACTTTGCGAACTTTGCGTAAAATCTTTGTGTGCTTTGCAGTTAAACCTTTAGATAGAAGAGTTTAGGATTTTTTGTTTTACTTCGTCTATGTAAGATCTTCCTATAACATATCTTAACCCTTCAATTTCGATGCTGTTTCCTTCTACAGCGTCAATTTTATCAATGGCAATGGTGTATGATCTGTGTATTCTTATAAAATCTCTTTCGGGAAGTAAACTTGTAAAATCTGATAAAGTGCTGTGTATGATGAATTTTCCTGAAGTAGTGCTTATTTTTAAGTAATCTTTTAGGCTTTCGATAACTAATATTTCGTTTAGGAAAATCTTCTTCATTTTTTTCTTGTCGATTTTCACAAAAATAAAAGGATTCTCTTTGCTGTTTTCTTGCGGAATTTTACTGGTATTGTTAAGGCGTTTGTTGATTTTGTTTACCGCTTTCATCAAACGTGGAAATTCAATTGGTTTTACCAGATAATCCAAAACATCAAGCTCGTAAGTTTCAATTGCAAATTGGTCGTAGGCACTTGTGATAATAAGCAAAGGAGGGTTTTCTAGACTTTTAATGAAATTAATACCGTCTAAAACAGGCATATTTATGTCTAGAAAAATTACATCTATAGTATTGTTTTTTAAGAAATTTAATCCTTCAATAGAATTACTGAAAGTGTTTACTAATTCTAAATCCTCAATCTGTTCAATATAATTTTTAATAACGTTTATTGCCAATGGCTCATCATCGATAATTAAACACTTTATTTTCATTTCTAAATAGTATTTTAGGCCGATATTTGGTTTTTTGTAGGTATAGTTTTCTAAACCGATAAAAGCTGGGGCTTAAGTGACTTTTATAACTAGTTTAACGACAAAAATATTCTTTTTATTTTTAAATGAAAGCTTATAGTCATTTTTATTATATCCTAATTCAAGTCTTTTTTTTACGTTTTCGATACCTATGCCACTTGCCTTGTTAAAATTATCTTTATGTACGGTAAATTCGGGCATTGGGTTTGAAACACTGAAATATAAAAAATCGCCTTTTACCTTAAACCTGATATCAATGAGAACGTTGCCAGTGTTTTTGTTTACTCCATGTTTGAAGGCATTTTCGACGAAAGTCAAAAGTAAAACGGGAGAGATTTCTTTGTCATGTATATCTCCCGAAATGGACATGTCAACTTCTAAACGTTCTTCGTTTCTAATTCTTTCCAAATCCAGATAATTCTGAATGCACATAATCTCATTTTCTAAAGTCTGTTTTTTGCCTTTTGTTTCATAAAGCATATAGCGCATTAACTCAGAAAGTTTTAAAACTATTTTAGGCGTTTTATTTGATTTTTCTACCGAAAGAGAATAAATGTTATTTAAGGTATTGAAGAAAAAGTGTGGAGAAATCTGTGATTTCAAAAACAATAATTCGGTTTCCAACTGTGACTTCTCAAGATCGGTTACACGTCTTTGTTCTTTCAAGAAATCCAAAGTGATTTTAATTGCTGTCACAAAAGTCATTACATACAATTCGCCCATCATCATATCGATAGTATAATTGAGCGTTAGCGTGTTTATGGTTTGCGGACCTTCAGGCCAGACATCGTGTGTGATCAGTAAATATGTTAGATTAAATTTTAGGACGACCATCACAAAAATTGCCGACAATACAGTTACTATATATAGGAAGTACTTTTTTTTGTAAACCAAATGAGGCATCAAAACCAAAATATTCAAATAACACAATGCCATGTGAATAGGAAATCCAAGCAAAGTAGTTTTTAAGGAATAAACATAATCGTTAAAATAACTTCCCCATCGGAATGTGTTAAACACAAAATACGTCAGCCAAAAGTAAACATGATAGCGTATAGGTAAACTATAAGGTTTGTTGGAGTTGAAAATCATAATCGTAGAAAAAAATGTCGTTTGTTACTATTTTTTGATGTTTAGGGCTGTTTAAATGTCGTCCGTCTAAAAATATTTTGGTAAAAATTGAATTTATCTAAATTTAAAGTTAAATTAATATTGTTTTGATATGAGGAAAATTACTCTGCTTTCTTTAACGGTAATTTTTACTGCAAGTTGCAAAATAAATGTAGATAAAAATACGCATCACAAAAGTTTTGCAGCAAATTATGTAGATCCTTTTATAGGTACTGGAGGCCACGGACACACATATCCAGGTGCGACAGTTCCGTTTGGGATGCTACAGGTGAGTCCAGATAATGGAATTTCTAGCTGGGACTGGTGTTCAGGTTATCATTATTCTGACTCGATAGTTTCTGGATTTAGTCATTTACACTTAAGCGGAACAGGAATCGGTGATTTGGCAGATATTTTATTTATGCCGACAAACAAAAAATTAGATTTAACCGCCAAAGCCGCTTCACGCGATTTCCTTCCGTATAAATCAAAATACAATCATGTACACGAAAAAGCAGTACCGGGTTATTACCAGGTTTTTCTTGAGGATCCTAAAATCAATGTAGAACTAACTTCTACGCAAAGAACCGCATACCATAAATATACCTATAATAATAATGACACACAATCTGTTGTGATCGATTTAGGTTTTGCCATTAACTGGGATAAAGCGGTAAAAACTTCTGTTAAAATTGAAGATGCCAATACTATCAGTGGTTATCGCTACAGTACAGGCTGGGCAAAAAATCAAAAGGTGTTTTTTATCGCCAAATTTTCGAAACCAATTACAGAATCTATTATCACTGCTGATAAAAAAGTAGTTTCTGGTCAAAACGCTGAAGGCGAAAATACCGCTTTACAGTTGTTCTTCGATTCTAAAAACTCTAAAGAATTAGGCATAAAAGTGGCACTTTCTTCTGTAAGTGTTGAAAATGCAAAAGGTAATTTAGATGCTGAAGGCCATAGCTTTGAAAAAGCAAAATCGGATGCAGCTTCAGATTGGAACAAAGCTTTAAGCAAAATTACAGTTGAAACTCCAGTTGATTCTTTGAAAACTATTTTCTACACCGCTTTATATCATGCACAAGTTGCACCTGTAACGTACAGCGATAAAAACGGTCAGTTTAGAAGAGAAGACGATAAAATTATTACAGCGAAAGATTATACAGCATATTCTACATTATCACTTTGGGACACATTTAGAGCAGAAAATCCATTGTTGACGATATTAGAACCAACGAAAGTTTCAGATTTGATTAACTCGATGTTAGCGTATTATGAAACCAAAAAGATTCTTCCAGTTTGGACATTATATGCCAATGAAACTAATACGATGACAGGATATCATTCGATTCCAGTTATTGCAGATGCTTATTTAAAAGGCATTAAAGGTTTTGATGCTGAAAAAGCTTTTGAGGCGATGAAAGCAACGATGATGCAAGACGAACGCGGATTGAATTTTTATAAAAAATACGGATACATTCCGTACAACTTATTAGACGAATCAGTTACGATTACTTTAGAATATGCTTACGATGATTGGTGTGTAGCTCAAATGGCGAAAGCATTAGGCAAAACTGCTGATTATGAGTTTTTCTCAAAACGTTCAAAAGCTTACGAATATTTATTTGATGCGAAATCTGGTTTCATGAGAGGAAAATCGGAAGATGGAAAATCTTGGAACGAACCTTTCGACCCAAAACATTCCAACCACAGAGAACATACCGATTACACTGAAGGAAATGCTTGGCAGCACAGCTGGTTTGTCCCTCATAATGCTGATGATTTTATTAAGCTTCATGGCGGAAATGCCACTTTCACAAAACGTTTAGAGCAGTTATTTACGGAGAGTTCTGAAATTACAGGAAACAACGTCTCGGCTGATATTTCTGGATTAATCGGACAATATGCTCACGGAAACGAACCAAGCCATCATATTGCTTATATGTTTAACCACGCGGGACAGCCTTGGAGAACACAATATTGGGTGCGTCATATTTTGGATACTCAATATAATACAACAGCTAATGGTCTAAGCGGAAACGAAGACTGCGGCCAAATGTCGGCTTGGTATGTATTTAGTTCAATGGGATTATATCCAATGAATCCGGCTTCTGGAGAATATGAAATTGGAAGTCCGATTTTCGAAAAATCAACTTTAAATCTTCCAAACGGAAAAACTTTTGTAATCGAAGCAGAAAATGTTTCAGACAAAAATTTCTATATCCAATCGGCTACTTTAAACGGAAAGGCATTAAATAAAACAGCCATTTCTCACCAAGAAATATTAAAAGGCGGCGTACTTCATTTTGTAATGGGAGCGCAGCCAAACCAAAACTGGGGTCTAAACTAACTAATTCAAAATAAATATTTAATGAACATTATCGACGTATCAATCATTTTAATCTATATCGTACTCTCGGTCGGTATTGGAATCTGGATTTCAAGAAAAGCATCAAAAGGTCTTGACGATTATTTCCTTGGCGGGAAATCAATCAAATGGTATTTTTTAGGATTGAGTAATGGCTCAGGAATGTTTGATGTTTCAGGTACTTCCTGGATGATTGGAGTTTTGTTTTTATATGGTGTAAAAAGTTTCATGTTTATGTGGCTTTGGCCGATATGGAATCAGATTTTTGTCATGATGTTCCTCGCCATTTGGATTAGACGATCAAAAGTAATGACGGGTTCTGAGTGGATTTTAACTCGTTTTGGAAGCGATCAGGCAGGAAAAGCATCCCATATTATTGTGGCGATTTTTGCGATTATTTCTACAATTGGTTTCATTGCTTATTTCTTCGTCGGAATCGGGAAATTTGTAACTATTATTCTTCCTTGGGATTTAACAGTTCATATGAATGGTGGAGTTTTTTTAACTTCTGAACAAGCTTATGCTTTGCTAATCATTTTCTTAACTACTATTTATACGGTTAAAGGCGGAATGTTTTCTGTTGTAGCAACAGAGGTTGTGCAATATTTAATTATGATTGTTGCCGGAGTTTTAATCGCTGGTTATGCATTTATTAATTATACTGATATTCAGATCAATTCGGTTATTACGCCAGAATGGAAGAATGTTTTCTTCGGATGGGAATTTGAAACACAGTGGAGCGATAAATTCGAAACATTCAACAGATTAATTGATACAGAAGGATATAAAATGTTTGGCGCTTTCATCGGAATGACTTTGTTCAAAGGTTTCTTTGCAAGTGTGGCTGGACCAACTCCAAGTTACGATTTACAGCGTGTTCTTTCTACAAAATCAGTAAAAGAAGCGGCTTATATGAGCGGTTTCACGAACTTGATTTTATTCATTCCTAGATATTTATTAATCACAGGAATTGTAGTGATTGCTTTAGTGAATTTAGCACCAGAATTAAATGCAAACGTTAATCTTACTGGAGCAGATTTAGAATTGTTGATGCCAAAAGTGGTCAATCTTTATATTCCAGTTGGTATTAAAGGAATTCTTCTTGCAGGTTTATTAGCGGCGTTCATGTCTGGATTCTCTGCTTTCGTAAATGCAGGGCCAGCTTATATCGTAAATGATATTTATAAAAAATACTTCAAACCAGTTGCTTCAAATAAACATTATATCAAAGTAAGTCAGATTTCTTCTTTCTTAGTTGTTGGACTTGGAGTTTTCATGGGATTCTTTGCAGATTCTATCAACTCATTAACACTTTGGATTACAAGTGCTTTGTACGGAGGTTATGTTGCAGCGAACTTCCTAAAATGGATTTGGTGGCGTTTTAACGGATGGGGTTATTTCTGGGGAATGGTCGGCGGTTTAATTGCGGCTTCTCTTCAGTTTATTTTAGATCAGAATAAAGCAAATTTAACACCTGGAACATTCTTGCATGATTTTTCGCAAGTACCATCGATTTACTTGTTCCCATTAATTTTCGGAATGTCAATTTTAGGTTGTCTTTTAGGAACTTACCTAAGTAAACCGACGGATATGGAAGTTTTGAAATCTTTCTATTCAAATGTTAGACCTTGGGGATTCTGGAATCCAGTTTACAAACAATTAAAAGCGGAAGATCAATCTTTCCAAAAAAATAATGATTTCTATTTAGATATGATGAATTGCGTAATTGGTATTATCTGGCAGTCAAGCATGATTTTGCTTCCGATTTACTTTATCATCAGAGATTATCCAAAAGCGGGTGTGGCTTTAGCGGTATTCTTAGTGACGACTACGGTATTGAAGTTTACTTGGCTGGATCGAGTTAGGAAGATTGAAGAGTAGATTAGAGAGGAGAAAGATTTTAGAAGCAAGAAGTAAGATTTCTTTAATTGAGATAAGAATTTAAACACATAGAAACATAGTTTTTTCTTGACTTTGAAAAAGGTAAAAGAAAGAAAATAGTTTCTAACACATAGTTTTGAACATAGCCCGTAGTTTCAACTACAGCAACGCAAAGATTAGCCATCGAGCTATGTTTTTTATTGAAATTGAAACACCTTTTAAACGTTCCTAAAAACTATGTCTCTATGTGTTGAAAAAAAACAAAAAACTAATAAATAAAAAAAAAACAAAAAATGAGTACTATTCCTTGGCAAGACAGACCCGAAAACAGTAAAGATGTAATGTGGAGATATTCTGAGAATCCAATTATCGACAGATATTCGATTCCTTCATCAAACAGTATATTCAATAGTGCAGTTGTACCTTTTGGAGATGGATATGCGGGGGTTTTCAGATGTGATAATAAAGCAGTTCAAATGAACATTTTTGCTGGCTTCAGTAAAGATGGAATCAATTGGGACATCAATCATGAACCAATTGAGATGAAATCTGGAAATACAGAAATGATCGAATCTGCTTATAAATACGATCCTCGTGTAGTTTGGATCGAAGACCGTTATTGGATTACTTGGTGTAATGGTTACAACGGACCAACAATTGGTATTGGTTATACATTCGATTTTAAAGAATTTTTCCAATGCGAAAATGCCTTTTTGCCATTTAACAGAAACGGAGTTTTGTTCCCACAAAAAATCAACGGTAAATACGCCATGTTAAGCCGTCCAAGTGATAACGGACATACGCCATTTGGAGACATTTGGATCAGCTATAGTCCAGACATGAAGTATTGGGGAGAACACAGATTGGTTATGAAACCAAGTCCATTTGAGCAAAGTGCTTGGCAGTGTACAAAAGTAGGAGCAGGACCAATTCCGATTTTAACTGACGAAGGTTGGTTAATGATCTACCATGGAGTTATCAATACTTGCAACGGTTTCCGTTATGCAATGGGTTCAGCACTTTTAGATGTTGATTCGCCAGATCAGGTCAAATACAGAACGCAGCCTTATTTATTAGGACCGGCAGAAACTTATGAAATGGTTGGAGATGTGCCAAACGTAGTTTTCCCATGCGCCGCTTTACACGATATTGAAGAAGATAAATTGGCGGTTTATTACGGTGCTGCAGATACTCACGTAGCAATCGCTTTCGGAAAACTGAGTGAAGTAATTGAATTTACAAAAAATAATAGTTTATAATATAAAGATGCATAGTAGAAGTAAATTATTGTCCCTTGCCGTTTTTTTTGTTGGATTGATGAGTTATGCGCAATCTGAAAGGGAGGTCAGTCCTAAAAGTTATATTGCGTATAAAACTTCAAAAGAAATTGTTATTGACGGCGATGAAGCAGACAAAGCTTGGGAAAAAGCATCTTGGACAACACCTTTTGTCGACATAGAAGGTGTTGAGACTCCAAAATATAAAACTCAGGTTAAAATGCTCTGGGACGATAATTGCTACTATATTCTGGCAAAAATAGAAGAACCTCACGTTTGGGCAAATCTAAGACAGCGGGATACTATTATTTTCTACAATAATGATTTTGAAGTTTTTATCGATCCAGATAATGATACTCATAATTATTATGAATTGGAAATTAATGCGTTAAACACGGCTTGGGATTTATTCATCAATAAACCTTACAGAGAAAAAAATACTGTTCTAAACGATTGGAATATCGACGGTTTAAAATCGGCTGTAAAGGTTGACGGAACTTTAAATAATGCTTCAGATATTGATAAAGGCTGGACATTAGAAATTGCCATTCCGTGGTCAGTTTATAAAACATCCTATTTCGATAATATTGTTCCGAAAGATAAATTTTGGAAAGTCAATTTTTCTAGAGTGAATTGGCAGCACTCAGTTGTTGACGGAAAATATGAACGTAAAAAAGATTCAGAAGGAAAGTTTCTCCCAGAATACAATTGGGTTTGGTCGCCTATGGGAGTGATAAATATGCATGAGCCCGAAAAATGGGCTTATGTATATTTTTCTTCAAAAGAAAGCGATGATAAATTTACAATTCCACAGGAAGAAAAAGTAAAATGGGAACTGTATACATTGTATCGCGCTCAAAAGAGATATTTCGATAAAAATAAATCTTGGGCAAAATCACTGCAAAGTATCAGTAAAAAAAATATAGTTGTTGATGGAAAAGTTTTAAAACCAGTTTTAGAACATCATTCATCTGGATTTAATATCTTGGTAAAGAGTCCTTTTTCAAACAAAACCTTAATAATTAAAGAAGATGGTAAAATTATTACGAACGAATAAGTTGCAAAAACTATCAAAAGTTTTAGTATTAGCGCTTTCGCTGAGTTTATTCTCTTGCGGACAAAAAGAAAATAAAGATCAGCAAAATGGAAAATTTACTTTTGGAGTTTGGACAACTGCTGACGCTAAAAAATCGGATGCAGATTATTCGAAAGAATTCAAAAAATACAAAGATGGCGGAATTGACGAAGTTTTAATTAACACGCAAACCGACCCAAAACTATTAGCAAGATTAGTACCGCTTGCAAAAAAAGAAGGACTAAAAGTACATGCTTGGATTATGGCAATGAATCGTCCAAACGATTCAGTTGCGTTACAGCATCCAGATTGGTATCAAGTAAGCAAAGAGGGAAAATCTTGTTTTGATAATCGTCCATATGTAGATTATTACCAATGGCTTTGCCCAACTAAAGAAGAATCTAGAAACCACGTTTTAGGTTTAGTTGAAGGATTGGCAAAAGTTGAAGGAATCGAAAGCGTACATTTAGATTACATTCGTTTCCCAGATATTTTCCTGCCAATCAGTTTATTGCCAAAATACAACTTGGTTCAGGATGTAGAACTACCACAATTTGATTTCTGTTATTGTGATGCATGTGTTTCTAAATTCGAAAAAGAACATCATAAAAATCCAAAAAACAGCCACAATACTTCAATTGACATGGAGTGGAAAAACTTCAGATTAAATGCTGTAAAAGCAGTGGTTGATGATGCGTATAAAATCGCTCATAAACACAATAAAAAATTAACAGCAGCAGTATTTCCTTATCCAGAAATGGCAGATCATATGGTGCGCCAGCGTTGGGATAAATGGAATATTGACGAAGTATATCCAATGATTTATCATAGTTTTTACGATGAAGAAATTGACTGGGTGGGTTACGCAACCAAACAAGGTGTAGCCGATTTAGAAGGAAAACCGGCAAAAGTAAATACAGGAATTTATATTCCGGGATTAAAATCGGATGCAGAATTAAAAGAAGCGATTTTGCTAGCTAAGAAAAACGGTGCAACCGGAGTTTCGTTTTTTGACGGAAACGCCTTATCAGATAGTAATTTAAAAACAATTGCAGCCGTAAAATCAACCTTGTAGTCGATTTTTGTGGGATTAAAAATTATTACTGATTAATTTAGCAACATCAAGAACATTTTGTTTCTGAAAAGTTGAATTTAAACCAAAAGACATGTCAAATAGAAGAGATTTTATCAAAAAAACCACTTTAGGCACATTAGCCATAAGTTCTGTTTTGGGCGTAAGGGGATTTGCAGCCAATCATGAAAATGGACCAGAAACAGAAGAAAAAGAAAAAAAACAGACAAAACCAATTATTATTTCGACATGGAACCATGGTCTGCCTGCCAATAAAGAATCTTGGAAAAATCTAAAAGAAGGAAAATCGGCTTTGGATGCTATCGAAGCCGGCATGAAAATACCTGAAGCCGATCCGAATGTACGTAGTGTTGGTTATGGAGGATATCCGGATCGCGAAGGGAAAGTGACTCTTGACGCCTGTATCATGGATCACAATAGCAATTGTGGTTCGGTTTGTTTCCTTCAAGGAATCAAACACCCAATTTCTGTTGCAAAAAGAGTTTTACAAAATACACCTCACGTAATGTTAGCAGGGCAAGGCGCATTGCAGTTTGCTTTGTCTGAAGGTTTTAAAGAGGAAAATTTATTAACTCCAGAATCAGAAAGAGATTGGAAAAAATGGCTGGAAGATTCTAAATACAAGCCAGTTATTAATATAGAAAATCACGATACCATAAGCATGCTAATGTTAGACCAAGAGGGCAATCTTTCTGGCGGCTGTACGACAAGTGGAGCAGCTTGGAAAATGCACGGACGCGTCGGTGACTCCCCAATAATCGGCGCGGGTCTTTTCTTGGATAACGAAGTGGGAGCCGCTGCGGCAACAGGTTTAGGAGAAGCCGTAATCAGAACTGCTGGAAGCGCCATGGTGGTTGAATTAATGCGTCAGGGAAAATCTCCTTTTGATGCTTGTAAAGAAATTACTGAGCGTATTTACAACAAACATAAAAATCACAAGGATATGGAATACCTGCAAGTTGGTTTTATTGCTTTGAATAAAAACGGTGAATATGCAGGTTACAGTCTAAGATCTGGTTTTAATTACGCCGTTTCTGATGATGCAAAAGGCCACAGAATGGAAGACGCGAAATTTAAAATGTCTTGGGATAAATAAATATCACGTTTAGAACTTTGTCAAAGTTTCAAACTTTGACAAAGTTTTTCGACACAGTTTTGTCATCCTGAGGAACGAAGGATCACACAAGTTGATCGACAAAGATTAACGAGTTACTTTGAGGAATTTCTAGTGTGATCCTTCGTTCCTCAGGATGACAAACAAAAACCTAAAAACTACATCTTTAAATGTTTGAAAAAACAATTAAAGAAACCAAAAAACAAAGAATGAAAAAATTACTAGTCCTATTAACCCTAATCACTTCAGTGCTATCTGTTAATGCTCAGAAAGTGTACACAGAAAGTGATATTCGTATCATTCCGAAACCGACTCAAACTCTTATCAAAACAGGTGTTTTTGAATTCACAAAAGACACAAAGTTTGTCGTTAACGGAGATTTTCAAAAAGATGCTGCTAATGCTTTGGCTTCAAGATTTGAAACTGCAGCAGGATGGAAACCAGAAGTAACTGCAAAAGCTCCAGTAAGTAATTATGTTTTGCTGAAAACAGATCCGAACTTAAAGAATGAAGCTTACGTTTTAGATGTAAATCCTACCAATATTGTTATTTCTGCAAAAGGGAATAATGGTTTTTTATACGCTTTAGAAAGCATCAGACAATTACTTCCAGAAGCTATCGAAAGCAAATTTGCGATTACTTCTGCAAAATGGCAGATTCCAAGTTTGACCATTAATGACGAACCTCGTTTTAAATGGAGAGGTTTAATGCTAGATTTTTCACGTCATTTCTTTGATAAAAATTATGTTCTAGCGACAATCGATCGTTTGGCAGCGCATAAGATGAATGTTTTGCACATGCATTTGGTTGATGATCAGGGATGGAGAATCGAAATCAAAAAATATCCAAAACTAACAGAAGTTGGTGCTTGGAGAGTAGATCAGGAAAATAGAAGCTGGAATGCCCGATTGACTACAAATCCTGACGAAAAAGGAACTTACGGCGGATTTTTTACGCAGGAAGAATTAAAAGAAATTGTAAAATATGCCGCAACAAAAGGAATTGAAGTAATTCCGGAAATCGAAATGCCGGCACACGTAAGCAGTGCTATTGCGGCGTATCCTGAATTGGCATGTTTTAATCAGAGAATTGGTGTTCCGTCAGGAGGAGTTTGGCCCATTACCGACATTTATTGTGCTGGAAAAGAAACTACATTTGAGTTTTTGCAAAATGTAATTGATGAAGTAATCACGATTTTCCCTTCAAAATACATTCATATTGGAGGCGATGAAGCTACTAAAACCAATTGGACAAAATGTCCTTACTGCCAAAAAAGAATTAAAGATGAGCGTTTAAAAAGTGTTGACGAATTGCAAAGCTACTTTGTAAAACGCATGGAAAAATATATCAACTCAAAAGGTAAAAAAGTTATCGGTTGGGATGAAATTTTAGAAGGTGGGTTAGCTCCAGATGCAACAGTAATGAGCTGGAGAGGAATGAAAGGCGGAATTGAAGCAGCAGATCAAGGCCACGATGTGATTATGACACCAGAAACACCTTGTTATTTCAACTTTTATCAAGGGCCACAAAACGAAGAACCTCTAGCTTTTGATGCTTACAATCCGTTAAGTGAAGTGTACAAATTTGATCCTGTAGTTAATACAATGACGCCTCAGGAAGCTGCTCATGTTTTAGGAGGTCAAGCCAATTTATGGGCAGAATATATTACGGGACCAAAAGATTCTGAGTATATGATTTTCCCAAGATTGGCCGCTTTATCAGAAACGTTATGGAGTCCGAAAGAAAAACGCAATTGGAATGATTTTACATCAAGATTGTTTTCAATGTTTAAACGTTACGATTATCAGGGATTAAATTATGCAAAAAGCGCTTATTTGGTAACCGCTTCTTCAACAGCAGATTTGGCGAATAAACAAATCAAAGTGGAATTGAAAAATGAATTTCCAAATCCAGATATCCGTTATGTTTTAGGAAACCAAAGCATCGATCATCACGCAATAAAATATACAAGACCAATTGAAATCAAAGAAACAACAGTTTTAAAAGCTTCTTTATTTCAAGATGAAAAACCAGTTGGAAAAACATTTACGGATACGATTGTTTTCCATAAAGGATTTGCGAAAAAAGTGAAATACTTAACGCCTTACAACGATAATTATAAAGGAGATGCAAGTACGATGGTAAATACCATTCGCGGAAGCAAAAATTTCCATGACGGACAATGGCAGGCTTGGTTGGTCAATGATATGGAATTGGTAATTGATCTTGAAAAAATAGAAAGCATTGAGCAAGTATCAGTTGGAGCTTTAGAAAGCCAAGGCGCGGGAGTCAATTTCCCAATTCAGATAAAAGTGTTGATTTCTACTGATGGAATTAAATATACGCAAGTTGGAAAAATAACACGTCCGTATGCGGCAAATCCGGTTCCGGAATTGAAAGATTTCAAAATTAATTTCCAAAAACAAAATGCACTTTTTGTGAAAGTAATCGGTGGTAACCTGAAGAAAAGTCCGAAAGGAGAAAGCTCTTGGTTGTTTGTGGATGAGATTTTGGTGAATTAAATATTTTAAAAAATGAATAAGATGTTATTTAAGCTCGGAGTAGTATTGATTTGCTTGATGCCGTTTTTTACGAATGCTCAAACAAAAGGATTTTCTATAGCTAATGGAGAATTTCAGAAAGATGGGAAAATTATAAAAATACATTCAGGAGAAATGCATTATGAGCGTATTCCTAAAGAGTATTGGAGACATCGATTGCAGATGCTTAAAGCTATGGGATTGAATACTGTGGCAACTTATGTGTTTTGGAATTATCACGAAATTGAGCCTGGTGTATGGGACTTTAAAACAGGAAATAAAGATTTGGCAGAGTTTTTACGTATTGCTAAAAGTGAGGGGCTGTATGTGATTCTTAGACCAGGTCCTTATGCTTGTGGTGAATGGGAATTTGGAGGTTATCCTTGGTGGCTGCAAAACAATCCAGATTTGGTAATTCGTACCAACAACAAAGCATTTTTAGACGCTTGTAAATCGTATCTGGAACATTTGTATGCGGTGGTAAAAGGAAATTTTGCTAATCAAGGAGGGCCAATTATTATGGTTCAGGCTGAAAATGAATTTGGTTCTTATGTTTCTCAAAGAACCGATATTAGTGCTGAAGATCATAAAGCATACAAAACAGCCATTTACAATATACTTAAAGAAACTGGGTTTCCAGAGCCTTTTTTTACTTCTGATGGTAGTTGGTTGTTTGAAGGCGGTATGGTTGAAGGGGTGTTGCCAACTGCAAATGGAGAATCAAATATAGAGAATTTAAAGAAACAAGTCGATAAATTCCATAAAGGGCAAGGGCCTTATATGGTGGCAGAGTTTTATTCTGGCTGGTTGGATCATTGGGCAGAACCTTTTGTTAAAATTGGATCAGAGGAGATTGCAAGTCAAACTAAAAAGTATCTCGATGCAGGTGTTTCTTTTAATTATTATATGGCGCATGGCGGTACTAATTTTGGATTTACCTCTGGAGCAAATTATAATGAAGAAAGTGATATTCAGCCAGATATTACAAGCTACGATTATGATGCGCCTATCAGCGAAGCAGGTTGGGCAACACCAAAATTCATGGCTATTCGTGACGTAATGCAAAAGTATTCTAAAACAAAATTAGCAGCAATTCCAGAGAAAATTCCAGTTGTAAAATATCCTAATCAGCCTATCAAATCAAGTATGGATGTTTTAAGTTGGATCAAAAAAGAAAAACCAGTCGTAAATGACCAGCCATTAACATTTGAAAAATTAGGTCAAGGAAATGGATACGTTTTGTATCGAAAAAGATTTACTCAGCCAATTTCTTCTGGCAAATTAAAAATAGAGGGATTGAGAGACTTTGCTACCGTTTATGTAAATGGAGTTAAAGTGGGTGAATTGAATAGAGTTTTCAAAAATTATGAGTTGACCCTTTCTATTCCTTTCAACGGTATTTTAGAAATTCTGGTTGAAAATATGGGACGTATTAATTACGGAGCTGAAATCGTACATAACACAAAAGGCATTATTTCTCCAGTATTCATTAATGAATATGAAATTACTGGCGGATGGGAGATATATAAAATGCCGATGAATGAAGTGCCAGTTCTTAAAACTGAAACGGTAAAATCTGGACGACCAGTTTTATATGAAGCTGCAGTAAACATAGATAAACCAGCCGATACTTTTCTTGATATGACCAATTGGGGAAAAGGAATTGTATTTGTTAACGGACACAATCTTGGACGTTATTGGAAAGTAGGGCCGCAGCAAACGCTTTATGTACCAGGCTGTTGGTTGAAAGCGGGTGAGAATAAGTTTGTTGTATTCGAGCAGCTTAATGAAAATGCTCAAACAGAATTAACTTTTACAGATCAACCGATACTTGAAAAATTAAATTAAGATTAACCCGTTGGGTGTAATTAAAAAATAAAAACATTTTAACACATAGAGACATAGTTTTTTGTGTCGAAAAAAGAAAATGGAAGAAACAAGTTTCCACACATAGCTAAACTATGTGCATTTAAACTAGTGAAACGCCTTTTTTAGGTTTAGTTAAACTATGTTTCTATGTGTTGAAAATAATTTCAACCAACGAGTTAAGATTACCTATTAAACCAGAAAAACAAAGAATAATAAATTATAAATTAGATTAAAGATGAAAAAAGGAATATTCATAATCGCCCTTTTATTTTCAGCTCAGATATTCGCGCAGGCGATTTATGAAGATGAAAGATACGTACCAGAAACAGATCCGTTAGTTTTAAAGAACTTAGACGAATGGCAAGGCAAAAAATTTGGTTTGCTAATGCACTGGGGAACTTACAGCCAGTGGGGTATTGTAGAATCTTGGTCTATCTGCCCTGAAGATTATGGATGGTGTGAACGTAAAAAAGGAAGTAATCCATCTAATTATAATGATTATATTAAAGATTACGAAGGTTTAAGAAAGACTTTTAATCCAGTAAAATTTGATCCTGCAAAATGGGCTAAAGCAGCTAAATATGCTGGAATGAAATACATGGTTTTTACCACCAAACACCATGACGGATTCAATATGTATGATACTAAATATTCTGATTACAAGATTACGAGCAAAGATGTTCCTTTTCATACCAATCCTAAAGCAGACGTTTTAAAAGAAATTTTCAACTCTTTTAGAGGTGAAGGTATTTCAACTGGTGCTTATTTCTCTAAACCAGACTGGCATAACGAAAACTACTGGGATCCTTATTTTCCTCCTTTCGACAGAAACGTAAACTACGAT
>Ga0099824_1001778_pt1 | contig 30941 bp, 19 predicted proteins | sample SiratrowhiteBW_FD_76837 | JGI IMG/M metagenome (GOLD analysis project Ga0099824, IMG submission 76837) | Root nodule microbial communities of legume samples collected from California, USA - Siratro white BW | ecosystem: Host-associated > Plants > Roots > Nodule | place: USA: California... | reverse complement strand
TATATATATAATCTAATTGAGAAAGAAAAAATTGGAACAATCAAGTTTTGTTACGATGCTTTTTAGTTTTGAACTACAAGTTTATATATATATATATATATATATATATATATATATATTTTTAATTTTAACTAATAGTTTAAATAACGTGCATAAAGTGATACGAAATTGAAAGAAGTTTTTTTTATCAATTTTGTTAAGCAGATGGAATGAACTATCTTAATTATATTGGTCTTTTGAAATATGATATTAAGAGGAGACTTAGTAAAACTTACTCAATACACATCTTTTGGAAGGTGTGATAGTCTCTTTATTATTAGATTAGACAATGAATGGGTTATATAATGATTTAAAAAACATTGGTCAAATTTCATTCAACTCATTTTGTTTGCCTTATGTTAGGCTTATATATTATATAAATTAGACTAAACTAATTGTTTTATAATTATTAGGAAGTAATTTTAAAACCTAATTCATTTTTTATAAAATCAAAATTAGTGATGTTTGGACCTACTTATACACTGTTATAAATTGACTTTATTTATAATGAATATAGAATCTTCAATATACCTTTCTTATTTATTTAGATATGTATATCCAGTACTTAAGACTAGATATTTATGGATAGTCTAATAACACTCTGATAACAAGTTACATAATAAGTCAACAAATTTTGTTAAGATGGACTGTAATACTATATTAATAAGTAATTTTAAGTTTAATATGTTCTCAGCAAATCAACTCACTAAAAATTATTTTTGCACTCACTTATGTATTATAAATTGACCACATTTATAATCAATGTAAGATCTTCAACAATAACCTAATAATACCTCTTACGATTAAACATACATTTGAGAGGAGAATCTATTAAATTTGACATCTTAACGAGACATATAAAATTATTTAGACAATATTTTTAAATAATGTTCACATAAGAATAGTTTAGACAATATTTTCTATAATTTTAAAAAATAAAATAATAATTTTTATAAATTAAAAATAACTTATATACAAGTAAAAAAATAATTTTTAAAAATAAGATAAATTAGCTTATGTACGAACTAATTTAAAAATAAGATAATTTATATAAATTTATTATTCGTTATTATTTTTCTACAAAAGTGTTTATAGAAAAAATTATAGATCTTTTACACTTGAACCCTTATCTATCGTCTTTTTTATCTATATCTGTAAATAAAATTTCAATAATGTATAAAAGAATTTATTCATATTTTAAATAATATTACTTCACAACTTGAAGTTGTCATTTTAAATCCAAATATATTTTATATATTAAAAATATTTATTGAATATAATTTATTTATTTCTCCTACCATATAATATATTTAGTCAGGGAAGTACCCACAATTGTAATTAGATGTACGTGAATAATTCATTTATTTCAAATTTAATAAGATGAAATCAATATAACACAATTCATAATTTAAATTAGTAAATTAAATACGTGTTTACAAAGAATTATTAAATAGGGTTAAATGTTTGAAACTTTTTATTTGGGGTGTCTATATGTGAATAACAATATACATGATTTAATAGCTGATATTTGCTCAATTTTTTTAGTTGTTTAAAATAGTTTTATGTTTAAATGATAATTTATTTATTTTATAGATTCTTTTAAAAGTAAAAGTTATTTATTGTTTGGTTATAATATTTTTTATATATAGAGTACAGGCAAAAACTGTTTGATTACAATTATATAAGACAGTTTTATTTTAAGAAATATAGGCTCTGTTTAGCAAAACTATTTCAAAGTCTAAAATGAATGTTTTTGAGTTGAAAGTTATTAGCTAAAAAACATATCTAAGCTTATCAAATTAGAAATGTTTAGAAAATTAACTATATAAATAATTGATAAGGGCAACTTAACATAGAATATATATTTATATGATTTTTTTTGTCTACATATTTATTAAAATATTTTAGGTAATTATAATTTCTTCACTAATTTTAAACTCTTATTACTTTTTAAAAGATGAGATATTTTATTATTAATGTCAACATTTTAAGCTAATATCTCAGCTCGAATAGTAGAATTAAAATATAAAACTTAAATTAAAGTATATTTTAAATATTATTATAAACATAACACTATTTCATACAAGATATAATCAATCAATGGATACATTATTACCGAGACACATATTTGTTTTATAAAAAAATGTAATTTAAAAAGTACAAGACATTTAATTAGGTTGAATTAATGAAAACATAATCCGTCCTACTCACCTTTACTTCATATGGTAACTAAAATAACCATATCCACAATTTCAACTTTCTTTTTCAAAGTTGCTGTTAAATGTAAAGGTAATCAAAACTTTTTTTCTCAAGTACTGATTATCTAAGAAAGCTTAGGATTGAAAGTGGAGAATGAAGTGAAAGTTATGAAGTCGTGTTTGGTGTTGATTTCGTTTTAATTTTTAAAGCAATCTATGAGACCTTCTTTTCTGACCCTTCTTTGTACGTTGAAAAAATGTGAGGATCTGACAACAACTTAGAGAGTATTTTAAATGCTGAAAATACATTGCATTGGTAACATCTGATTTGAGAGATGTAGACTTTTTTCATATCTATTACCAATTCCTAAGGCATGCGCAACAAGCATGCTACTCATCGTGAAATACAACTTCAACCTTTTCCAAACTGACCCTTCGAATAAGTGCGCATTTTCTACATCCATCAACAACAAATATTTCCATTCCTCTCTTATCATCATTACTTAGCAAAGTTGATCAATTTCTAAAGACCATTCAATTTGAATCCTTCATCCTTGTATTTGGTAGAGGTCAAAAAGTCTGTCCCATATGAAAGTTGTTGAATGCCAAGAAAACCAAATTGAGAAAGACAAGTGGCTACAAATCCTCACTATTAAACGTAAAAAAATGTGGTGAGGTTGACGCAAGTAAATTTGATTGAATCACCATAATGAAGACGAATCAAATATAAGGGGCAGAGATTTGGTACCAAATCATGATTCGCTCTCTAATTATATCTTATTCAATTAGTCTGCTACCAACTAAATCCTTTTCATCACTTTTCAAGTTTCTCCTATTTGTGCAATGAGGACATACAGCTTGGAGAAAATTACATAACTCGTGTATCGATGCCAATTATTGTCAATTATTTTCTTGGCTTTTTCGTTCCAGACCATCATTGAATTCAATTATTTGTTTTGTCTAATAATTCCAAAACTTTTTTGTCAGCGTTCTCTCTTTTTGTATTTTTAATCTCAGGATCGATGCAGGCTTTATAGTGGTCAATTAATAATCATTTTGCTTGTTTATTCCTCATTGTCCTTACATATTTTGTTTGATGCTCTCAGTTACCCCATGCCATATAGTAGCCATATCTATCTATATATGTAAATAGCAACTTCAGAACTGAAACATCTTGATATACACTTATCATTGGATAATCAAAGACAGAAAAAAATGTTATGATCATTAACTTATTGATGATTTAATTATGATTCCTATTGGTGATCCCAATATTCACTTAAGTCATCTTAAGTCATCTTACAAGTTAGTTGTATCAGAAAGAGTTAATTAAACTTAAACTTACTTTTTATTATAATATAATAAGAATTTATTTTAATGAGATTTGTACTGAAGATCTTACATATAAATAATATTTTTTTGTGTAAACTTCATCTTACATCCAAGATTTACAAAGTTAAATTAAGTTTAAAATGAACTTTTTAAAAATTAATTATATCTATTATATTATCTATTATCAAATCATTATCATTATCGAATCATTAAAAAATATTTAATCTCAAAATATACGTGAGATGTGTTGAATATCTCATACTAATAAGATTAGTTTACATGATAAAATGAAGATATTCATTAACTCTATTAATTAAATAAAATATAGGAAGGATGGGTTAATTTTATTTATTTTTTGTTTGAAGTAATGTTGTCATTCACTTTATAAGTGATGTCTGACCTTTGAGTGGGTATGGAATGTACATGTGCATGTTTATATGCATGCGTTGTCACTTGGGTTTAATAAAGCATAAAACTTGGAAAATTTTTCTCTTGAAAATTGTCTATACAAATTTAGCCATGTAAGTCGAATAAGGCACAAGAATGATCACACTGGAATCTTTAGGGTTCGTCAGGTCCAACCTTTAACAGTAAATCAGACTCTTGAATAATGAATTATTCCCATCCCAAGATCCACATATCTCTTCATTCGCTTTGTCAAGTTCTTCACACACAAAAACAAAATACTTAACTCACACTGTGGGATTAGTCTCAACGCATATTCTTTATTCACAGTGTTTTATCGGACCAAAGATCATGGAATACGAAACCACAAGGCTTACTTTCAAAATACTTCTAAACTTTATATAAATTTCAAAATATATTTTTTAAACAATGTCAATCGAGGGAAAACAGTAACAGCCATGGTTGTGAGGATCATGGTGGTGCTTTTAATTACCCATGACAATCTTAATGATGATTATGATAGTAGCCACTCTAGTTATGATGATGATAATATTGAATCAACCATAATCTTAAAAAATTGTGATGATAAGTGGGATATTTTACAAATTTTATTTTATTTTTATAAAAATTTGCTGATTTTTTTAATGTAATAATCACTGGCGTCAAACCCAATGGTCATTCCTTTTTTTTGTGTCCAATGTTCTCTTTCACAAATACTACATTCTAATAGTAATATTCAATTAATTATTATCAATACAATTAAATTTGGTAATCACTCTAACATAGCATAGAACTTAGTTAATTTAGAGATATAATATGTGAATTTATTTAATAATATGATATATTGTGTTATTTACTTGTTAAAAGTTATATTATTAAATATTTTATTGATTTAATTTTCACGAATCCAAATTTTATGGAACATTAGACTTTATTTAGTTGAGATAATATTTTATGAAATATATATTTGGTATTATGGTATGATTTGTAAAAAAAATGTTAACTTATAAGAAAAATACAATCTAAGAAATACCACATACATTTTACATTGATTATGTTTATAACCAAAGTATATGCCACTTTTTAGATAATTTATAACTTTAAATTGATATCGCATTTTATATCTATTGTAACTTCAGGGGATGACGAAGAATGCATAGATTAGTCACAAAATGTTGAAATTGACCCATTATAATTTGATTAAGTTTTGAATTTGTGCTTAAGCTCATTTTTTGTATTATTAACTTTTAACCAGTTTGTAAACACTGATAAAAAAAAGTTTGTAAACTCATAAAATATCCAAAATAACCAATATAAAAGTTTATTGAAATAATATATGTCTAATAAAATTAACTACTAAATTAGTTAGAGTTTAAAAAACTAACTAGAAAAAGGCTAACTAAAAGTTTACAATAGTTTATTTATTTAGGAATATATTTATCAAAACTAATTAGTTGTTAAATCAGCCACAAAGATAAAAAAATATATAAAAATATATATATTTATTAAAGATGTCGACTTCTTATAATGTTTTCCAATGACAAAATACTTATGAAAAGTAAAATAAAAAATGTATCAACTATTACAATTAGAATAATATGATAAAATAAGCTAAAAGTATTTAGAAAAAGGAAAAGTAACTAAAGCCGTTTTCTTATTCCTCCACTATTATAGTTTTAAATTGAAATATTTAAACAAATGATTTAATATTAAAAGATATATTAGTTAAAAACTGAAAGTATACTAAAGCATTAATGATAAATATAGTAAAAAATAAAAAACTAGCTGCTATAAACTTAATAGTTTATAAAAAGAATACCAAACACTTTAAACTTAATCATACAAGTTTATAATTCCCCTGGAATTTTATGTCTTACGCTCCATTAACTCAAGTAAAAGACTAGGGACAGCATTTTCTAAAACCTAATTTTTACGTCCTGTACTCACCATGGTTGAAGTTTTAATCTTTAACCAGTTGATTAATATTCTCCGTCTTAAATGAAATATATTTTTTCAAATTAATTTTGAATACATTAAGAAGAGTATGATATTAGTAGAACATTAAAGTAACTCAGAAATTTACGCTGATGAAAGATGGAATCAAGAAGAAAACTTTTAATAAGTATATCAGAAATTTATTTTTGTTGCCTCTATAATCTTCCATGGATATTAGAAGTATATCTAGTTGTTAATTGATGACACATTCCATATTGCTATAAAAAGTTTGTACAATTGTTATATTATTGGCCTCCATGTGTTTTTAAAGTTTTAATTTTTTAACAACTTTGTTTTTTTCTACTAAAGGTGTTAAAGACATCACACACTTATGTTTTCTATTTAAAAATACATTCATATTTTAAACTTACCTAAAAGTAATCTCATCAATTTACATTGTTCTAGACCTTCCTATCTGTTAAAGTGCATCTTTTGATTAAAGAAAAATGTGAGAAACCGTCCAAAATCTTAAAAACAAGATTAAAAAAAATATAAAAAAAAAGTTTAAAAATATGGTAAGATTTATAAAATAAATTACTAAATAAAATTCTAATTTATATATTAAATATAACTTAAAAAATTTTAACCATTATTCTCTTTAAAATTGTCTCTACTTTTTTTTAAGTATCTTCCTAAGGATAGAAACTAGGTCTTATGTCTCATAGTATTTATATTTATTATTGCTGAGTATTCTTTTAAATTAAATAATATTAATGGTTGATAATATATAAAATCTTTTGATATATCTAGCATGATTAATGCTTATTTAATTTTTTTACAAGATGATTGCTTATTTAATAATCCCACGCGTTGTATTAAAAAAAATGTAGTTTATAAAATCATAGGAGGCAATTTTTTTTTTCTTAACTTCAAATTTATGTGTCCGAAAAACTATCATCAACGAGTCTTGCGTGTAAAGATTAGTATATAATATATAGTTTATAAGAAATAATGAATAAATTAACTGGTAACCGACGAACTTGTGGTTGATAATTGATAATGACATTTTTTAATAAAAAAAAGACTCCAATTCAATGTCGTGTTGAAGGAAATTGATTTTCGAACTACTCAAATAAACTATTATTAGAACATCTCTAATATTAAATTTAAAGTTTAATTTTTTTGTAAATATTTATTAATATGATAATATGACACAGTTAAAATCTTAAAATTAAGATATGAGTTTTTTAATAGGATCCTAAATCTTAAAAATGAAAAATATTTTTTCCATATAAACAACACATCTTTAGAACAATACTATTAAATAATATTTAATTATAATAATTAAAATTTTTAGTTATAAAAATTAAGCTGCAAATAAAAAATTATAGAAAAGTGTAGATTTTATTAGACATTACCATTTAAACAAAATGTGTGAGAGTTGTTGAAAATGACTTAGCATGACTGGATCGAGTAGATGTTCTTAGTTTTATTTGTTATTTTAATGTTAAATGTTTTAAGTTTTTGTTGTTGGAATTAGATCAATTTTATAGAAAGACAAGATCGTTTTCTTTAGACCAAAATACATTTTTTTATTATTTACTATTATCTTTATTAAATTCATTATTAAAATATATATTTTAATAACTAAACTGTATTTTTTTAATGTGAAAACTTCCTTACAAATACGTATTGACACATTTCTGTACAATTTTATAATTCAGTAACTACATATTTAATAAAAAATATTATTATTTGCTATGTTGTAGAAAACTTAAAAATGCAAAATAAAAGAATAGCAAATGGGTGAATGGACGAAGAATTTAATTAAAATATTAAGGATAAACACGTGAAAAAAAATCCTATTGTAAGTTCTTTAAACATTACTTACAAAGTAGTATTTATATGTGTACTTGAGGTCTAATTCGCTATAAATTCTTAATACGCACTTAATTTCTACTAATAGAAATTTGTATCTTGAAAATTTATACAAACTGTTGAAAAACCATTATAAGCTAGTGACACAAAGTTCATCAAATATTCTAGCTAAAGAATTTACTTTAAGTTTGAACTTTTAGAACAAAGTCTAAAAATAGATGACAATGACATACAACCTTTTTATCTTAAGTACACAGTTAGAGATTTACTTTTTCGAATCTATGTGGATCGAAAAATATTTATCCTACGAAATTAATCCTTAAATAAAGTTCAATACCTTATAAAAAAGAATAGACATCAATTCTGACCAACGTTTTCTTTTTCAATTTGTTGAATGAATTAAAAATGAATGGCATCATAGTTTTTGTTATTATTTCTGTGGAAGTACTTGAACATTAATAGTATGATAAAATGTTGACAAAGGTTATTTTGGTTAGTTGTGGAAGTCAACTTCATGAGTAGGTTTTTGTTAAAGCTGATGACACATGTTGACCTGGCAGTTGATTCTGTGATGGAAGCTTTGTATTTTTTATGATGGTATTAATGTCTAACTGGCAATGTTAACTATTATTGGATAATTATTAATGATTGAGAGAGAGGGTAAGTTTGTGTGATTTATGGAATGAGTTGAGAGAAAATCACAGAGGTGGGTTGTGAAAGAAAGGGTTTCCTATTTTTTGGAATCTGGCTTAGAAACATAAATTGATTGTGGAATGAAAGTGATGAGGCAGCTCTAAGGCGTTGAGTTCTGTTATAAATTTGTAGGACCCATGAGGGGCACATGGCCCCAAGATGTCTTGGGTCTATTAGGACAACATTAGGGACGGGTGCCTTTGCGTGGGCACCCCACTGTTGGGTCAACTAGAGCATATTTCCCCACCTAATGCACACAAGGATACCCTAACCTAGACACCCTTGTTCCCATGTGCACAAATTTAAGAGCAACATTCCAAAACGACAACCTCCTTTGTGCTTTGCTTTCTCTTCCCCTCCCTTTCTCATAACACCCATCATCTTTTTTTTCCACAATAAGGAACATCCTCACAACAAACCTAAATTACCCTTTTCATCCCACCAAATTATCTCTATAAATTCTTAATTAATCATCTCTTCCTTTCTTTTTCTATCTTCTTCCACATCCCTCTTCTATACAAACAATGTACTTTTGGTTTTATTTTATTGATTTGAGTATGTGACTGTTTTTTCTTTTTCCGCACACATTCGTGATTCATGTGCATACATTCCCGTGATGATTTGTGGAGAATCTGAAGTATAATTTGAAATTAGCTTTTTTCTCGGGAAGTCATTTGGATTAGACATGATCCATGTGGAATATAGGAATATAGAATGAGGTGTTGACTTGTATTTGAACCCAAGAGGGATGAGAGTGGAGAAGGGTAAACTTGTTAATTAGTTATTGCATTTAAAATGAAAATAATGAAGGCATTAATTCCCATTTGTCTTAGGACTTTCTATATTCTAATTGTGGCCATAGGGTTGGAGTGTGCGACATATCCCCCTTTGTCACTTTCTCTTCCCCTACTTTCCCTATTTTATATGGAGTCCAAAAAGAAAATTTACATTTACATAGAAAATTATAAACAACATGTAGATTTTGTTGTACACAAGGTGACATATCTATAACTACATTCCCTTTTTCTCTGTGACAGTTTACATAAACGATGCAGCTGCTACTTATGTTGCTGCTTGATTGGGGGGAAAAACCGTCTAGTCAGAGGCCATTCTTCAAAATATGGGTCCCTTCCATTTTTAAGTGTGACCATTGCCAATGATTCAATTTCAGTTACCAACATAAGTTATTATTGTGCAAAAAATGACCTCTCCTGCTAGATTCAATTCAACAACGGTATGCATATAATTTCTTCTCATATAACCTTCAAGGATATATAGATTTCCATTTTAAAAAATCCATAAAGCGCTAATTAATTTAATCTCTGGCATTGTTTTTGTTCATTAATATTAGTTTAATAAAATGTAAATAAGCTTCCTCCGCCAACCATGGTAGAACAATTTGAAAAAGTAAGGAATTGACATTGTAGTGAGAAAAGTGGTACTGAACACACACACAAAATGAGGTGAATGTTTTATATAAAAATTGGATAGATTCAACCTTGACGGCAAAGAAGGTGATGACATATTAGGAACGATGGTCGTCAAAAATGAGAGAGTTGGAGGTTTAATAAGAAACATTATTGGATTGAGACTTGGAGGAGTTTGAAAGGGATGGATGGGATCGTGGGTTTTCAAATTTTAGTAGATACTTTTCTCACTCCTTTATATAAAAGAAAATAATTTATAATATAACTCTTTTCAAAATTTCTGTGTTATTTTACTTTTTTTTTATAATTTTACAAATTTCAAAATAAAAATTTTACCTTTTATTTCTTTCTTTTTTTTCTCAAAATTCCTCAATGATACCTTAATATCTATTAACGAGAAACATAAATCTATAGTTTTTTTTAATTAAAAATGACATTTTTTTTTACGAAATACTTCAGTTATATTATTGTAATAATTTTGGAATTCCACTGATCGCTTTAAATAAGTTACTAGTGATATGCTGCACTTTAATTTAATCTGTTTTAATGTAAAAAAAATTAATGATAATTTTTTCTCCTTTTGTGACTCTTTGGAAGATAACTTGTTTCATACCTTTTAGTAAGGGCTCTAGAATGAAATACAAATTTTGAAAAAAGAAGTTGATGATTGCAGTATTAATTTTAAATCTCATTTCACATTCTAAATTTTAAGATGCAGAAAATATATGCTCATTAAAATGGTGCAATTTTTCTCCCTAAAAAAAGTGTAATGTTCACAAAATAAAAATTTATAACAAATAATCGATTGTTAAGAAATAAAAAAAGGTAAGGTTTTTTTTACGTAGGATGGTGATAATAAATTTTGAAACTAAAATCTCGTATAAACTACTAAAGTTATACACTAATGAATTAGTAAGTTAAAAATGTAAATATTTAATATTAGTTATAAACTCTTACATATTAATGAGAATACATTCTTTATTAATCATTTAACCAATATCTTAAAAATAGTTGATAGTAGAGAGTTCTTTAAAATTAAATAAAGATCATATATTAAATGTTTTTTTCTCAGTTGCAATAAAATTAAGAATAAGTTGTGGTTTTGCTCCTTACACATTTTTTTTATTCATCTTTTAAAATTTGAAATTATTTTTTTACTTTTTAAAATATATTTTTTTTTATTCCTTCAACATCCAAAATCGTTATCTATTTCTCTAATATTTCTTATTGAAAATAAATAATATTAATTTTATAAATGTAGATTTTCTTTGGATATTTAACACATTTGACAATTCTATATATATATATATATATATATATATATATATATATATATATATATATATAAACATGAGCAGAGTCACGCGTAACAAGATATATATTTTTTTTTTAAAAAAAGGGAAACGCATTTTTTATAAAAACGTTATTCATTTTATTAGAACTAAACACGTTAAAGTTTTAAATATTTTTTTGTAAAGATGGGCCATGTAATTTACCTTAAATTAATTCTCAAGTTGACAAATTCAGCATGTAGTGGAAAGCTGAAAACGTGTTTGTTAAATTTATGTTTGTATTTGGTTATGATTCATTTCATTTGAGATTAAATTGAGCAAAATTATTAAGCGGTATAAAGTCTTTTATTATCAAATATCTAATCTCTAATTTCATTGTTTGGGTTCATGTTTAAGATTCTTAATTTATGTGTATATGCTTGGTGATACTTCAATTAACCAGTGCTCTAATATTTTATAATCAAATTAAAAAATATAAATATTTTAAATTGTATCATAATTGAAATTTATTAACATCTTCATATATATAAATCATCTACATAGTATAAATTATGGTATAATGTTATTTCTAGTTTTTGAGGATTTGTCTTAAAAAATCAAGATTAAGATAAGAAAGAAAGTTTTTAAAATAAATAAGAATAGATTTTAATTTTCCATGGAAGAAGAATGTAATTTTTTTTAATTGTGTTTAACAATAAAAAAAAAGAAGAGAAAATTGGTATATGCAAGGTAGAAAATTTGCAGATCACAGCTAATTATGAGTTAAAATTGAAATGTTTTTTGTTGGATGAGTATTGGTTGGGAGTGTAAAGCAGTATGATTGAGGAAGGTTGAAAAAATTGTTGGAAGCTAAAGAGAGTAAGAAAAGGTGTGAAGCGTGTTTAAGGAAAATGAAAGTAGAATCGAAAGAAAAGAGGTGTGTGGGTGCTAAAATCCAAAAGAGAAGAAGGGGAAGGGCAACATGGTCTTGTTATGTTTTAAATAAGGTTCACATTGGTTGACCCTTAGGATTGGAGTGGCGGCCCCTACGCCGTTGGCCTTGGTTAGCTCTTTCTCTCTCTGTCCATGTCCTTCACTCTAGTATTAAAAAGCCAATCCACTAACAACCAACATAACAAAGCAGATAAGAAGCAAACCCAACCCAGACCCTGCTCTCTCTGCACCACTGTGTCTCTGTGCTGTGTCCACACTAACCAGATACACAAACCAACCAAGCAACATTTTCTTTCCCTCTTGTCTTCTCTCTTCCATCCATCCATCTTATATGGACGGCCTCTTCTCCTCCCTCAAGCTTCTCTCCCTCTCCTTCATGTTCCTTCTCTTCCTCCTCAAGCTCACCGTCCTCCTCTGGTGGCGCCCCAGAAAAATTCAAGGCCACTTCTCCAGGCAAGGCATCCGAGGACCCCCCTATCGTTTCTTCATTGGAAATGTTAAGGAACTTGTCGCCATGATGTTGAAGGCCTCCTCCAAACCCATGCCTTTCTCCCACAACATTCTCCCCAGAGTCCTTTCCTTCTACCATCACTGGAAGAAAATTTATGGTACATTCTCTTTCTCAATTTTATGCTTTTCAACCCTCCAATCACTCCTTCCGGATTTCGGCTGCTTCTTTTTTAAACTTTTTCTCACTCACTTCCTTCTTCTCTCCCTTTTCCCTTCTTTCTTCATCACTCACCACCCTCCTTCCCACTGACGGCGTGCTCTGTAAGAGTCTCAGTAATGCAAATACTCTCCATATTCTTAACTTCATTTCACTATTAAAAGGAAAAATACAAACACAAACATATATCTAGCTTGTTGACTGAGTGCCGTGAATGCATACAGTGATAATAATTTTCATGATGTGGAAGTGCACTCTGTTGGCATTGCGGAGTTGTCATCTGCTTTTCCATTGTCCTCTTTGTTTTGTTTTTGTATGCGAGGAATTGAAATGTGACAATGTTGTTGTATATGTTTGGTAACCGTTTTAAAATTGACTTGTCTTCTTCCCACCTCCTGTTATCTCTCTCAATGTCTCTGTGATGTAGGGTCTACACTACACTATCCATGCCCCCTCTGAAACTAATGGCTGTCATGTTTCCTGCTCCTTCCTCTTTTGCAAACTTCACACTTACTACTTGCGGGACTGTGCTACTTCCAACTTTGTGTTAAAAATCAATCCCCATTTCACCTCACCCTTCTTTTTTAATCACCCCTTTTCAAATCCTACCAACACCCTAATAAACTAAAAATTAGCAACTTTAATATTATTCACTAATGAAGGAGTTAATTAAACAATTAATTATTAATTAGTACTACTTTTTTGATCCAGGTGCAACATTCCTAGTTTGGTTTGGACCCACCGTTCGCCTCACCGTCTCTGATCCAGACCTCATCCGGGAAATCTTCACATCCAAGTCAGAATTTTACGAGAAAAACGAAGCTCCACCCCTTGTGAAGCAGCTAGAAGGCGACGGGCTCCTTAGCCTGAAAGGAGAAAAATGGGCTCACCATCGAAGAATTATCTCTCCCACTTTTCACATGGAGAATCTGAAAGTAATTAATTAAGTCCTACCCCGCCCCATTGTTATTATTATTAAAACACGTATATGGATACTGAATCGTTTTTTTATATATATAAATGAGATTTGGGTGTCTAAAGGTAGACGTTTTTTAATTAGTTGCTGATACCGGTGATGGCAACAAGCGTGGTTGAGATGTTGGAAAAGTGGTCGGCAATGGGTGAGAAGGGTGAGGTGGAAATCGAAGTTTCGGAGTGGTTTCAGAGCCTGACAGAGGATGTGATTACGAGGACGGCGTTCGGAAGCAGCTACGAAGATGGGAAAGCCATTTTCCGCTTACAGGGGCAACAGATGGACTTGGCCGCCGACGCCTTCCAGAAAGTGTTCATTCCAGGTTACAGGTAATTGATTGATTGATATCCATTTAAGTGTGTGATTGTGATTAATAGGGAAATTGGAAATGAATTGGTAATGGGTGAGTTTGCAGATTTGTGCCCACGAGGAGGAATATAAAGTCGTGGAAGTTGGAGAAGGAGATAAAGAAATCGCTGGTGAAGCTGATAGAGCGGCGGAGGGAGAATTCGGAGAGGGCGGAGAAGGGGGCGAAGGATTTGTTGGGGCTAATGATTGAGGCGTCGAACAGGAATTCGACGAATGTGACAGTGGATGACATTGTGGAAGAGTGCAAGAGCTTTTTCTTTGCAGGGAAACAGACCACATCGAACCTGCTGACGTGGACGACCATTCTCCTGGCTATGCACCCACACTGGCAGGTACGGGCACGTGAGGAGGTTCTCAAGATGTGTGGATCACGTGACCTTCCCACCAAAGATCATGTTGCAAAGCTCAGGACGGTAAGCAACTGTTTCTTAACCAAAAACCTTCTCAAGGGAACATATGGTCCAACCAAGTTGGTTTGGGTGTGATGTGGTGCAGGTGAGCATGATTGTGAACGAGTCGCTGAGGCTGTACCCGCCGACCATCGCGACAATCAGACGGGCGAAGACGGACGTGGAGTTGGGGGGGTACAAGATACCACGTGGGACGGAGCTCTTGATTCCAATCCTGGCCGTTCATCACGATCAGGCCATATGGGGGAACGACGCGAACGAGTTCAATCCGGGGCGTTTCAGCGAGGGGGTGGCCCGCGCCGCGAAGCATCCTTTGGGGTTCATACCGTTTGGGGTGGGTGTGCGCACATGCATCGGACAAAACCTGGCAGTGCTACAAACCAAACTGGCCCTGGCAATCATACTGCAGCGTTTTAGTTTCAGGTTGGCCCCTAGTTATCAGCACGCACCAACGGTCCTCATGCTACTCTACCCTCAGTACGGCGCACCAATCATTTTCCGACACCTCTCCTCGCTCCACCATTCTCACCGCCCTTCTCCGCCTCCCTCCTCCTCCTAGTCTCCTCAACGCAACTGTATAGCCCGCTCGATGTCTTTTGCCAATTCCAATCTACCTGCCTTTTTCTTTCACTTATAGGACTAGAACCAGTACATGCCTAACAATTCGCTACATACCTCCTTCTTCTCTTCTCCATCCTCTGTATATTTTTTTTTACAGACATTTCTAATTTTGTAATCAATTTTTGGCCCTTTTCTTTGCTCATTATTTTCTTCTCTTTTCTTCTTCATCAATATTTAATTAAATATTTATACATGCCCTCTACGCTCTATATTAAAATATATTTCAAACACTTTCTCAACCTTTACGTTATACAATTGCTCCTGAAAAGTACAGAATTGTGTACCCCGATGGAAGGGTCACGGGTAAGCAAAAAAACAACAAAATTTGACCTGTTAATTCATACATTTTCTTTTTCTCTTTTGTTTTATTGTTTCAAGTTACAACCTTTTCTCCAAATCAGATAACTCAAAATAATGCACTAGAGAGGCTAGTACTATATTCCAACGCACCACAATAAGCCAAACTTCTTCTAACAAGACAAGTCACTCCATCATTAATAATCAAACTCTTGCAAATCAAGTGGAATTCGACTATCTAGATATAAGACAGACTATATGTAACATCGAATACAATTATTTTGTATACACATACATACATGTATAAAAGTAAAGATATGGTGCAATGAAGTATTATTATAATGTTAGAAGACAATGGTTATATATAGGAGGTAGGTAGGAAGTAGACGAAGGACATTGGAACCCGAATTTCTAAACCACTTCTACAATCTGCCACTGACTAACATCAATACCCATAAATCTTTATCACTGTTTGACCCCAAAGAAGAAGCATTGGTTTATATTTTGTTGGTAAGTTCAGCCTCCATGATGAAGAATCATGAGCTTTTCAATGCGCTCTGCACTTTTTGCAATCTCCATAGATGCAATTTCCCGACTTCCAGGACAAAACTCATGAGTGGTACTGGTAAGTAACCGGTTAGGAATTGAACTCCACTGTCCTTCACTTTCCAAGAAAGACATGTCATAATATCCCTTTCTTAATTATATTGCATTGCATGGTATAGTTTAGTAGTGGCAAAGCAAATTGAAGCTTTCTTGAATTAAGAGTAAATGGTATACAGGTAAGATTCCGAAATCCCATGGTTGTTGGGTTTCTAAGTTCCTTCTCCTCACGTTGTTTATTCACTTTGCAATACCAATCTGTGCAACCCCCGTTCTCCAGCACCACGCAGTTTCGTACACGTTTGTATTGTAATGTGTCTGCTGCCTAATACTGCCATACCAGTAGATATTCTGAAAAATAAATCCAAATTAAGAATAGATTGAATTAAATGATGGGCAAGAAGAATATATAAAATAAAAGCTATAGTTAGTTAGCTAGCTTGAAGGGTATATATATATATATATATATATATATATATATATATAATGAAGAATTAGGATAAGGACGTATTTGGAGAGTGTGAGTTATTTATTGTTTGTTTATTAAACGATATTGAAGGGGAAACTAGTTGGGTTGGGTCCGTGGTAGCTTGCTTGTATTTATTGCAAGTGGTATTTGGCAGGGCCATGCAGAAGAGTAAGATTTGTGTTACCTTGAGGGATTTAAAGTAAGAAGGTAGTACTTTTAAGACATAAAATGTTCTTTTGAAGCAAAGGGGACCATAATCCAGCATGCAGCACATTGTTTATTGGTTTTCTTTTATGGGATTTGCGGCATTTGAGTTGTAATTTAGTAAGAAGTAAGATTTAGAGGAACAGCTTGTGTACTGCTTTTTGGGATCTTCTCATCCCCTTCCGTGGAGTGGGGGAGAGAATTCTAGTTTATCACCCTTTGCTGGTCCCCAAAATGCATGTGGTTAGGGGAGTTCTTCTTGTCCTCTTGATTTCAGTTTTCTTTTTAGCTTTTATTAAAGGAACCAAACCATGCCATGCCATGAACCACCATGTGGCCCCATTGCATAATTACCTCTCCATCTCCTCTTCATTCTTTCCTTTTTTTTTTTTTTTTTTTTTTTTTTTTATTTTTTTTTTTATTTTTTCTTCCTTTTTTTCTTTTCTTTTTTTTTTTTTTTTTTTTTCTTTTTTTTTTTTTTTTTTTTTTTTCTCTTTTCTTTATTCCCTTTTTTTTTTTTTTTTTTTTTCTCTTTCAATTTCATCTGCAAATTTGCACACTCCTACTCCTGGACGTGATTCACACTCATTTATTCCTCTCGTGTTAATCTTGAGAATTGTGTGAATGTAATTAGTACACTACAATTAATGATAGTATTGTATTGCTATTATTATTCACACCACCACTGCCATGTATTTTTTTTTTTTTATAATATCATGATTCGGCATTCTGCCATATAGTATATGATGATAATCGAAGTAGCAGTAAGTAAGGTTTTGGTGAGAAATGTGAATCATGGGAATCGCAGATTACGCCTTGAGCATGCCAATCTCACATAAAACAAGAACATAATGTTTCACGTATTTTTTTATCCCATATTTGTTGTAATTATTAGTAGTATTTGGCATGGCTCTCATAAATAGTCCTAGTAATCCGCGAAGAAATCTGATTGGTTTTGTGTTGGTGGAGGGTTGTGTTGGTTTGTGGTTTGTCTCAGCATTCTTCCGCGTTAACATCTAAGCAGTGTCCCCTGTGGTTAGCTAGATGACAAAATCTACATTCCAAATAAAATTTAGCTCTGCATGGCTTGAAATTTGTTTCTACTTTTACTTTGGAATAGTACTTTATATGTTTCGAAGTTTGCACTTAAATCAATGGTTGTGTTGAGTACCCCAGAAAATAAAAACTCCATTATTCGTGAGTGTTTGTTCTTAATGGTGATACTAGTACCAGGTGGCCCTCAATAATAGAATTCTTTATTATAGTAAATGGACAGCTCATGTTATTTTAGTAAACCTAACCTGCTGTTTCATAACTATTTTGCTTCTCTGCCAAAAATTAGACCATACTTTTAAAATCCCAAGTAAATGCTCAAGATCTATGGGCACTGCTGCTAAGCACAGTATTTTTGCAATTATAACAAAAACTGTACTAAACTAATCGTGAATGTCCCCTAATTAGGCACTAATGCCAATGCACTTGAGCTGGCTAATGTCTGCCCTTGTTTAATTACACCTTGTCGGTCTGTCACGTAATACCAATATCAAATGCAGTAGCATTTTGGTCTTCTTTAACATCATCGCCGGAATTTTGTACACATCTACTGTTCTCAATTCAAATATCACAAAAATACTTCATTTTACATTCACCAAAAATGTTACTTAAGTTCATTTAATATTTTAATTGCATGAACCAAGTCTGTTTTAAAATAATCCTTAATCATATTGCTTAAATTTGATAAAAAAATATTTTTAAAATGATAGGTAGATCTGATGCCTGTAACTCCAAAATAGCGTGAGGAATTTGTATTTTGTTTATGCTGTGATGGGATTGAGATGCCAATCTGGCTACTAAGAAAAATGGAAAATGGATACAATATTTCATTTAAAGTACTCAGAAATAACATGATTTAATTGATTATGTAAATTCGCAATCCATAGAGGAACAGAGCAATAGATAGGCATAAATGTGATTGACAAAGTAGTACAATGAAATGCATGCCACTGATTATTTTGTCTTGAACTTCGGTATTGATCTTTTGAGAAGCAAAAACAAGAATGCAAAGTGGAAGGGCAAGATGGTATATGTGGTGAGAAGTTGATGAAGAGGTGAACAGCACCTCATGTTTGAAATGGGGGTGTATATTGGGGCCAATATGTGAAAGGACCTGTCCCATATAATTTGTCACAATTAACTTTGGTGTTGAGAAAATACATTTTCATGTGATGTACAGATGTTGAGGGTGAGAGTGACCCTAAAATGCACACTCAAAACTTGTAGCCTTCATTCTCTTTCTCTCTTAACCAGAGAGAGAGGCAGCATCACATGGGAATACTAATCATGAAGGAAGCAAATGAGACAATGGTAGAGGATTTGGTGGAGCCACATTAATGCACAACTCATTTGTAGCTTTCCTATCCGTCAACTCTTTCTATAAGGGTCTTTCAAGAAATGTGGAACTCATTCCCTTTTTTTCTTTTCCTCTCTCAACCTTCTTCCACATTTTATTCACACCCCTTCAAAAAATACTCATCCCAAAAATTCTACAACTATTTTTTAATCATATTACAAATCACATATCTCAGTAGAAAAAAAAAAAAAACTGTTTTTGATTCTTGAGTGAACATCTTAAAGACTCTTGTTAGCCTTTTCCAAAAGAAGATCTTAAAATGGCCCAACCTAAGGAATGGCAGTTACACAATTCACATTAAACTTTGTTGGTCATACTGGTGACAAGCCCACTTGTGATGTCCTGTGCTCATAAAATGTGCAGGGATATATTTCTTAAACACCATTTTTAATCTTAAAACAGAAAATAAGATATTTTACTTTCCTGAAAATAATTCACATTTTTAAAACATTAATTTTGGGAATATTTTATACCTAGGAACTGTAATAATAATTTTGCCATTCTTATTTTAAAATTAAAAAATATTACAACAAAACTAAACATTTATTAAATATTGGTGAGAATGAGTTGGTGAGATTGATGAGAATGCATGATGATAGATAGTTTGAAATAAAGATCCCTAATAATACGAGGAATTAGATAAGTGGGGGACAGTTTCTCTGGAGCAATTAATTATAAAGTATGAGATGAGATGTGAAGTGAGGAAAGGTGAGGAACAGACACATCCAGATTTGAAGCAAAGGTTGGGTTTGAGTCATTTAACCAAACATTTATGCCAATCTCATCAAAGCATCCTTTTTATCTCCGTCTTCTAGGCCGAACAATGTCGTGTCCGTTATCATTGATAATCGGGTAAAGTTCGTGTCAAACGTTAAATCACTTCGGTAAGTACAATTCAATTTCATTTTTCAATTTTAGTACACCTCAAATCAAATTATGAATCATTCACATAACTTCTCTATATAAATTTTGGGGTTAACGAGGTGTTTTTATTTACTCTCTCCCTCTCTCTTTTCTATAAATAAGAACCGGCTGAACTATTGGGTTCTTCAAATTTAAGATAAACCTAGTATTATTTTCTCAGCTTTTAAGAACTTTATTTTAATCTATCAGATTTTTAAAAAATACAGTTTTAATCTCTAAAGACTATATTTAAGGAAAAAATATTTTTAGTCTTTCAAATTTAATATTTATAGTTAAAATCATATTTTTCAAGTTTCAAGAGTTAAAGTACCTTTTTAATTCAAATAACTAAAAGAATTTAATGAACTAAAAACATATTTAACCTATATAATAAATTTGGAACCTTTTTTATTTTTTTAAATAATTTTCTCGTTGGGAAAAAATGGCAGTGTGAATTTAATTTGGGGGAACATACTACCATATTGAAAATTCATACTTTCATTATTCATCACTTATAATTTTATATCAACGTTAAAACAAGGTTTTAATAACACTTGTTTATTTGACTAATGGAAAAAACTTCTACAAATAAAGTATTATATTTAAATAAAGCAAATGGAAAAGGTGACCGTAGTAAATGGAACATGCGATGTTAGAAAATACAAAAAAAATTATTTTGATAAATAAAGCCGTGAGCTAAAAATATTGGCCAATTATGTTTTTCAAATGTTAACTATTTGTTTAGTTTTCAGGATATAATAGATATAAGAATAAAGAGAAAAATATGATAGAATAAGAATAAGATAAAGATTAATTATATTAAATATAGGATTTATAAAATATATTAAAATATCTTTCAACCTCTTAACTTCAATCTTAAGATAAATTTGTTTAATGTCATCGCTCTTATTTGTTTTATCTAATAATATTATGATGATAAAGTGAGTTAGTCTTTGTTAAAGATAAAATATAATCCTCTACTTGTCAACAAGAGGAGCTAGATTAAAAATACAATAGTTCCAATAATAACAATAATAATAATAACAGAAAATTAGAGGAACAATACACAACAAGATTTTTAGGTGAAAAATCTCCTCAATATGAGAAGTAAAACCACGGGCACAAGTTAGTCGATCAAGTTCCACTAAGATCAAATAAGAGTACAAGAGAGACTCAATATAAGCATATATCAATGCTTACATCCAACCAATATATTGAAGCAACAAACTTCCAAAACAGAGAACAAGTAAAAGAACTCACACTTCCTGCAACACTTCAAAAAATTATCTCTTCCTGAATAAACGTCGAATCAACAATCACAATGGTCAAACTGAAGAACAATGAATTTCGAAGCTTCTGTTAAAACATCTCCTCGATCCAACGGTTGACGAGGCAGAAGTCACGATTTTACAGAAGTAGGTTGCACAACTCTGAACAGGGAGTTTTCTACTCTCTCTCTCTCTCTCTCACTCTTTGGCTGGATATGTTAAGATGACAACTCTATCTTTTCTTCCTTAAACCTTACTTCCTAAATAAGGAGTCAAGTGGGCTCTCGTAACTTTTGGGCCTTTCTCCATATAGGAAGGGAGCTCAACCCAACAAATCTTCCCCTCACGACTATGTGGAGGCAATACCAAACCGACGATCAAACAACATGTTTCAAACTTCGATCTTGGCAAAGATTTGTTCTAACAACATGTTTCAACCTTTTCAAGTTCTAACAACTTATCATTCAAAACATCACGTGTCCAATGATACCCCACAACAATGTGTTTTAGACTTTGAATGAAAAGTTGAGTTTTTACCAAGATGAATAGCACTTTGACTATCACAAAGGAGCACATACTTCTCTTGACTAAAGCCAAGTTCTTGCAAGAATTTCTTCACCCATAGCATCTCCTTGCATGCTTCAGTAATAACAATGAACTCAGTCTCTGTAGTAGATAAAACAACATATTTTTTCAATTTAGATTGCCATGCAATAGCTCCACCTCCAACTGTGATCAAATAGCTTGGAGTAGATCTTCTAGAGTCAATATCTCCTACCATGTCAGAGTCTGTGTAGCCAACTAGAACAGGCTTTTCACTTTCAAAACATAGCTTCAAACTTGAGGTACCACAAAGATATCTCATAATCCACTTCACCGCATTCCAATGTTCTCTTCCCAAATTTGAAAGAAACCGACTAATACTACCAATAGCATGAGCCAAGTCTGGTCTAGTGCACACCATAACATACATCAAATTGCCCACAACGGAAGCATATGGAACTCTATCCATATCTTTCTTCTCTTCTTCAGTTGATGGACTTTGCTTGCAACTCAATTTGAAGTGTGTACCAAGATGAGTGCTAACAGCCTTAGCCTTCTCCATGTGAAACCGTTGCAATACTCCTTTAATGTATTTCTCCTATGACAGTCACAGTTTCTTCTCATTTCTATCACGAATGATTCTTATACCAAGGATCTACTTTATTGGTCCAAGATCCTTCATTGCAAATGACATCCCAAGTTGCTTCTTCAACTTGTCAATCCTAGAGGCATTCTAACCCACAATAAGCATATCATCAACATATAACAACAGGATAATAAAATCATTACTGACAAACTATTTGACAAAGACACAATGATTTGAAGTTGTCTTCATGTATCCTTGCTCTCCCATAACAGACTCAAGCTTCTTATACCATTGTTGTGGAGCTTGTTTCAAGTTGTACAAGCTCTTCTTCAGTCTGCGCACATAATCTTCTTTTCCTTTCACCTGAAAACCTTCAGGTTGTTCCATGTAGATTTCCTCCTTAAGATCACCTTGGAGGAAAACAATTTTTACATCCATCTGTTCTATCTCTAAATCAAGACTAGCAGCCAAGCTCAAGATGGTCCTTATTGATGACATCTTTACAACTGGAGAAAAAATCTCATCATAATCAATTCCCTTCTTTTGCATGAAGCCTTTAACTACCAATCTAGCCTAATACCTCAGAGAAGAAGAATTTCCCTCATGCTTTAACCTGTATATCCACCTATTTTGTAAAGCGCTCTCGCCTTTAGGTAATTTCACAAGATCAAATGTTTGATTATCATGCAAAGATTGCATCTCATCTTGCATAGCATCAACCCATTTTTCTTTCTATTGACTATCCATAGCTTCCTCATAACATTCAGGTTCACCCTCATCAGTTAGGGTCACATATTCATCAGATGGATACCTTGTTGAAGGTCGTCTCTCCCTAGTAAACCTCTTAAGTGAAACTGAGGAACCTGCAAGTATTTCATGTGGATCATTACCAGCATCATCAACAGGAGCATCTGGATGATCTTCTACATGTTGATTATCTTGTTGAACTGGATCTACATTAACCAAGTCACCACTTTGTTTGGACTAATTCTTTTTCCATCTTCTCAATGTCCTCAATAGTCTAGTCTTCTATAAATACTACATCACGACTTCTCACAAGCTTCTTATTAATTGGATCATAAAGTCTGTAGCCATGTTCATCTTGACCATACCCAATCAAGATGCATTGCTTGGTCTTCATGCCCAACTTGGACCTTTCACCCTTTGGAACATGAACAAATGCTTTACACCCAAAAACATGTAAATGATCATAAGATACATTCTTGCCAAACCAAACATTATCTAGAACATTACCATCCAAAGTAACTGTAGGACTGAGATTGATCACATGAATTGCTGTGATAAAGGCTTCTCCCCAGAAACGCTTAGGTAGCTTAGCTTCATTAAGCATGCACCTAACTCTCCCAATGATTTTCCTGTTCATCCTTTCTAATACCACTTGTTGGGTGAATTGAGAGGGGAAACACCAGGGAGATCTCAAACAATGAGAACTGAGTCAAAACCCACATAAGGGAATGACACCACCTTCAATCCAAAACCTTCAGGTGTTGGGTTTGTGGGTCTTCTTTCTTATATGTTGCTCAACAATCTCATTTTTACTTAGTGTGAGACTTAGACTCACACTTGGATACCTAACAATCTCGCCCTCAAGTGAGAGTCCTTCGTTCACACTTATACGGGACACCCTTATCTGAAACCTTTGTCAAGAAGACTTTCGATACAGGGATCAAACTATACTCGTCCAAGTCGCAAACCATCAGCTCTGATATCACTTGTTGGATAATTCGAGGGGGCAAAACCGGGGAGATCTCACAAGAATGAGAACAGAAGCCATCCACATAAGGGAATAACACCACCTTCAACCCAAAACCTTAAGACATTGGGTTTGTAGGTTTTCTTTCTTATATGTTGCTCAACAATCTCATTTCTACTCAATGTGGAGACTTAAATACCTAACAGTCTTAAAGAATTACTATATTGAAAAGTAAGTTACTTAAAAAAATAAGTATTTTAACATTATGTAAGTTCTTCTACACACTCTTCACATTCAGATTTGTCTATATTGTATATTAGTTTATATATTTATGAGTAGTTCAATAATAGATAATATTATAAATCTTTAAAACTTCATCATTAGAATGAACTCTGATATTAGAAGTGAGTTTAAATCTACCTTATTATCACAAAACTAGTTTTCAAGTAAGAATTGTTTTTTCTTATATACTGTAATTTCACATTTATTTTACTTGGAATCTCTAACATAATATCATAGTTTGGTGGGTCATATTGGTATTTTCAACCCTCTCCCTCTGGCTCTCTTAACTTTTTATATTATTTAAATGATACAAATATGTAATGTAAAAGAACTTAAATTATTAAAACATACCAATTAAGTTTTAATTATTAATTTTAATTAGATAATTTGTCATGTATATGCAATAACAATTTTAATATATTTATTCAAAGATATTAATTAATTAAAAACTAAAATATATCATTTATATTATCATATATGTTATATATACGTATATATTAAACTAAAATACGATTGAAAAAATAAAATAAAATAAAAATACTAAGATTTTTAGCCCACCTAACCACCTGAGTTAGCCTGTCCCCGTTCTATTTTCAGCGAACCAGGCCGAAACTAGTTCTAACTAATATATTTCGAAATCACTGTGGCTGACTTTAGTGTGATGCCAATAATTTTAACGTGAAAATATTTTTTTAAACATTTTATCAATGCAACTATAGTTCGATCCAAACTATAGCAGATTTTAGATCATAATGTGACAGTGCACTTAGAGTTATTGAATAACTTGATTTGTAACCGATGCTTCAGGACTTTATGGACACATTTATGAAGATTCTATGACCACATTTATGGGAACTTGATGGTCACATTATGGGTAGTCCATGACCATATTATGGGATCAACATAATTTTTCTCATGCAACCATTTTCTTTTTTATCAAAAGAAAAAATAATCTATATGTAATTAATTATTTTGCACATTTAGTCAATCGGTTACTTTTGATATTCAAAAAAAATTTTGGGGTTTAATTAAACATTTAAACACCAAAATAATTTTAACATGTGACTGTAATATTAAAGCAATGAATGAAATGTCTGAAACGTGGTTTATTTTTGTACTGCCCCTTTTAAAACTATTAGTATATATTTAAAGAAAACAATAGTGTTGAAGCATGAGGAAAGAGGAATAGGTCAAGTAACTATGCAAATGGAAGAATAAATATCAAGAACTTCAAATAAAAAAAAATCTCTTTTTAAATATGAAATTATTTATTTTATTACACTTAGAAATAAAAGGACAATTTTGTTTTCTTATGGAACATATTTATTTGGGGTCCATGAGACAGTTTCATTTAAAACCTAATCAATGCCAGGTCCAAAACTTTGGATCAGAAGGTCCACCAGAGGTCCACGGCAATTTGGCTTGGCTGAAACCCAGTATTGCTTTTTCATTGGAAATTGGTCCAATGAAAAAGTTGTTGGAACAAGGTTAGGATTGGCTCACTTCCCTTCAGAGAAACTTCAGAGGAAGATCACCAAAACAGTAATTATTTAAAAAAATAAACATACAACAGATTATAGAACAAGGTTTGGATGATGCGACGAGTTTGTTTAACCTTAAAAATAAAAGTTTTTAAGAAAAGTAGTTCACCTATAAATGGCTTTTAGTAATGTTGGGTTACAATTATTAAAAATGTTTTTTTAATTAAAAGTGATATAACGTTTAATTGTAATATATCATCAGTCTAAAGATCTTATTTTTAAAAACGTTGGACATTGCAAAATACAAATTGTCGAAGTATTGGGGGGGCGGGGGGTCGCCGTTTCCATTTCTCCTTAGACGACGCGTAGGAAAAGCCTGTCTTGTTCTCTCAGGATTTGGGTGTCATTTCTTTCCTCATAAACAGACCCCCACCATATGTTGTCCCATTTTCTTTTAAAATAAAAAAGAAGAAAAAAATGTTTGAAAGTACAGGTGGCAGTGTGAAAAACACTCTATATTATCATTGATTCACAAACATATTGTATGTTAAATTTACAAAATTTATAACAATTTGTTAAAAACTATAGTAAGAATTACTTTCAACTAGTTGACCGAGTAAACTTTTACATTAGCACGTTACTATTATATTCAAATAACTTAGATTGTTTGATTTATTTTTTTTAAAAAAACGGAAATAGATATTTTAGTTCTAAAAATAGAAAACCTAATTTTATCAAACCATTTTTCTCTCTTGAAAACAGAAAATGGTTTTTAAATAGGAAACAATATGATTCAAATTTTTATAATCTTTCATACATGATATAATAATGCCGGAACAGGTTACAACATATTTAGAGTTACGAAAACCGGCAGTTTGCAGTGTGTTTGCATACAAAGAATCTCCAACCGAAAAGGTATTTCAGAATTTGCCCCCCAATACCATTGTGTTTGCATAAGGTAGCCAACAGACACATACACCAACCAACACAAGAAAAACAACCCATTTACACAACCTTTCACATATTGCACCAGATAATCAAGACATTTTGACAAAATAATGCCAGTGAAATCAAACAGACTAGTCAGAGGTTTTTGAGGTAGTAAATGTCAAATTAAACATGCACTAACAATGGAAGGAAAAAAATATATATAAAAAAATTCATAAGTTAAGCAAGCTATTCAGCTTTTCAAAACCCAGGCTTTGACAAGCAAGGAACATGCTTCAAGGGCACCGGATTCCACTTTGATTAAACATCAGATTGAAGCCAAAAGTTTCACAAAGAACACGCAGATATCGTTGCCCAACTGAAAGATATTAGGCCAACCAAAATGAAATCCAAGATCTTGTTGGAAAATCTGGAATATAGAGCTCTAAAGATAGTGATGTAGAGGACACCGATAAGAGTTGAAATAAGGATAAATTAGATTCTCAATAGAAAACAAGTCTAACATGCCGATGAAGTGCATAAAATCTATTTATTTACTATGTTTGGATCATAGATTGGAATTGAGGAATGTATGCATAAAATGAATAATCCGTTGATAGCCATACCTCATGTCCTGCCGGCTTTATTGTGGTCAGGTTCTTCCAAGAGCCATTTGGACCTTGTGCTAATTGATCATTGCTGAGCATTGATGCACTAGCCACAAAGCAATGACAACTTTCTTGTGTAAGCTTACAACCATGAAAGGAAAAACATGTTCACCTAACTTGTAATGTAGAAGATGCACAAGTACTAGAACAGCATTGTTCAAAGCAGTCATGTCAGGTATTAGATGAACTGAAAGGATAATCCAATCGATTGATAAATAACACAAATTACAGACTAGCATAAGGTGTTGCTAATAGTTTGGAAGAAAGTGAATAATTTCCATAGGTATCCACATCAGAAACTAAAAAGCCTTTTCAGCAATGTCTACTGCATTGGATCCTGAGGTTTTCTGTCAAAATTTTCTTTATCTAAAAAAATGGTGCTTCTTTAAACATTTTAGACATCTTAATTATGTTACTATTAATTAATATATGTGATTATCAGTTGTTTAGTTATAACAAAACAAAATGCCCTTCTTCTACCTTTTAGTTATAATTAAATTAACACTACAAAGCTTGGCATTCAACATTTTAACCATTAACTAGGAATTGACATGTAAACATCCTCTGCATGTTATGCACGCGAAGAAAATGACAGTGATAATTTCATTAGTAACACATTGATAGTGAATCATGCATCAGCATGCAAAACATATCACAATTGAATAAGCTAAGGTGAAAGTTTTTAATTGTACATTAACATATCAGGTCACCCCATTGTAGACACAAGACTCTGAGCATGCATCCTCCGCAAAACAGATATACGAGGCTCACAGCCTGAAATGGAAGAATGCGAGAACTCCACAAGCCAATGGAAGTGTTGGCTTATCAAGAGCCATACTAGAAAAGCCATCCCTTCTCTAGGGCAAGAGAAAATCTGTAGACATCTGGAAGCAACACCTACATGCCTCCTCAGCCCTGGAAAATGCAGGGGAAGCATTACTAGTATCTGCAAATGACTTTGTTCGTACTTCCAAATTATGGAGAACAGAGACAAGTATTACACATTGTATGTCCCCTACATGACATTGCTTGTATCGCTGTACGTAACAAATTTAGAAAGGAAAGAAAAGTTTCTCAGTTCGTTCTAAGCAATGACATGAATGCAAAACAATCTTCTAAAATCAGCATAAAACATAAAAAATTATGCAAAACACAAGTCCTATAAAGCATGTCATTCATTGAACCTCAATATATACCAGGCTACCAGCATTTTAGTATACCACTTAATTTTAAATCTCAGTAGTCAGATTCTGTCTTCCAAGAGTGCAAAATCAGAATGTAACAATCCAGGAAGATCCTGGTTTAGTGTCTCTACCAGAAGAAGTCCAAAGGAAATTAAGAGGATATATCATAGAAGAACACATTGACAAGAGTTCAGAAATTATTACTTATTCACGAAGTTTAGCATATACATCCACATGAAACTATACCACTAAGTCATAAAACATAAATGAAGGACTGAAATATTTCATATTTCTTCTTACAGTTGAATGAGGCTGAGATCAAACTGTCATGAAACTCTATCCTAGGGAAAAAAGTATTAAATTGAAGATGAAAAAATTTCCTGTCATCTGAAAGGAATGCTATTTTCAGATGAAATCAAATTTCTTAGCTCCGTTAAATGTTCATCGTTTGATATGTGGAGCGAAAGACGTAGATTTGTCATTAATGCTTCCTGTTCCCAACTTAATGGTCCTGATGCATGCAATGCCTCAATTGTACAACGATAGGCATGCAACTCTAACCTATGAATTTCTGCTGCCAATTCCTCTTGTGTAGGAGGAGAACAATTTCCTTCCTCATAACCCCTCTGGCAGACAGACTCAGCATCACTAAATGGACCGTCTACATCTTCAAAAGGACCTGCAGATACAGGAAATTGCAATTTATAGGAATTCCTGCTAGTGATACTACAACTACCAACAGAGCACGTAACACTATCAGCATGATTTGATTCTAAGTTTTCTCCAAATGAACAACCCACAGCGCCAGTTTGCTTCCTCCTTCCTATGTCCACCATATTAGGAATCCCAGTTTTTCTGTTGTTTATAGAAGCAGGTAAACATTCTTCAGCGAGCACATCTCTTGGAAAACTGACACCCTGTGCCTGTTTGAATGGTGTGGGTGAATTTCTAACTCTTATTCTGTGACATCCACCTTCATTTTCAAGCACTCTAAACTTTGGGGGAGGTTTAGCATATGCCTCAACTTGTGAATGACTTCCTCTTTTCAATGTTTTAAAACAGACAAGTCGGGACTCCAGAATACTCAGTTTTTTCTTTTCATGATGGTAGTAAGTGGAACCTGACAGTTTTGTCTTTGTAGCCATATTCTGAAGTTGGCTGGAACGTTTTCGATCACAGCTGGCAGAACCCTGAAGATGGGAGAAGGATAAATAATTGTTCATCCATAAAACAGCAAGGAGGGACCAGAAGAAAAATAGTACAAAGAAAAACTTGTGAAAGCTATGTGAAACAAAAAGAAAACAGGAAAACGTGAAAACAAGACACAGGCAATATTGAAAGTATAACAAGAAAAACAATCTAAGAAAATTCCCTTTTTTTTAATTTTGATTAGTTAGTTTTAGCACAGAAGACATGCTGAATAAATGAAATTTGAAAAATTCAATCAAAAGTTAAAACCAACACAACATATGATATGATACTGTATTCACATCAGTACAGCCAACAGCACTAGGAAATTACTAAGCGGGGAAAAAGATATTCAAAAGGAAATATGAAGGTACCTTTCCTACTATAATCCACTTGTCATCTTGCCAAGATTGTCTCACCCGAATGTCAAATTTGCTCACATGAAATTCCAAGGAAGATCCAAGTAGCCTGACCAAAATGTAGTTTTTCCCCAAAACTTTCAAAACTGTAGCCATCTTCCAGGAGAAGTTCTGGAAGACCTCTACAACATCACCTGGACTCCAATTCTCCATGAATTCAGGTAAGGGTGGACATGGCCTTATGTCCTTCCTGGATACCCGCTCCACAATTGCCTCACCAGCATCATCTTGATACCCTTCATATTTCACAGTATAGTGATGGCCATTACCACAAATGATCTCTGCAGATAGCCAAGAGCCACAAGGCACCTCAACTTTGCTCAACACTTCCACCTTATTCCCTTTCTTGAATCTCATAATTGCTGACATACAGCTATAAAATTTCAACCTGGACACCTGCTGTTCAATAACAAAAATCAAAGTAAGAAACAGAACAAAATTAAAAAATAACACACTTGTGAGCTGCTCAGAACAGAAAAAAAAAAAAAGAAAAAAAAAAAAAAAAAACAAAAAAAAAAAAAAAAAAAAAAAAAAAAAAAAGAAAAAAAAAAAAAAAAAAAAAAAAAAAAAAAAAAAAAAAAAAAGAGTTAAGAACTTGAAGGAGATTGAAATTCAGTAGAAAG
>Ga0099824_1001776_pt1 | contig 30968 bp, 16 predicted proteins | sample SiratrowhiteBW_FD_76837 | JGI IMG/M metagenome (GOLD analysis project Ga0099824, IMG submission 76837) | Root nodule microbial communities of legume samples collected from California, USA - Siratro white BW | ecosystem: Host-associated > Plants > Roots > Nodule | place: USA: California... | reverse complement strand
AATTTCCGCTCTCCGCGAACCGAATTGCTTGGCGCTAATGTTCTTAATCAGATTTACATGATTTTTGGAATGCACTAACCACAGGTGTTTGTCTTGAGCTTTCTTGGCCTCCAGAAGCACGCACCTGGAATACAATAAAGAAAATCAACAAGAGCAAAGATAACAGGAGAAGATCTAGCGAAACCCTAAAGCAAGGTGCATGCATTACCGTTGAGGAATGTCAGCGCTTTCGAGGTGGTTCCAAATTGATCTAATGCGATTAGGATTTTCGACGTGTTCCTCGTTGTTCGGCATGTGATGCCTGCACATCATCTCATCGTACAGTAAACCTACACGGCGTTGAACGTTTGTACTGCTTCCGCTACTCTTCTTCTTACTCTTACCCTTCGCGTCCATAGCTACACCAACTTTTCAGCTTCTGTGAGTGTACTACTGAACTTCATGAGTAGAAAGAAACCAGATAATTTATACTATTTCTAATTCTAAGGTTTTATGGAACGATGATTTCATATACCATATTTTCTTTAGTGTATTATTTCATAAATAATTTAATTATTGTGTTGAAATCCAAAATGTCTTTATTCTTAAAATTTAATTTTTAAATTAAAATGTATGGTTTTTTTAATACTAAATTTAAGAAACTGTATCTTAAATTTAATATTCTGAGTTCTTAAGCAAACTTATTTATTATTTAACCGGATTCTCTTTGTCCTTCCTATTCATGGAATTTTACCGCGTAAAACAAATTTGAACGACCTATCTCACCTTTTTGACTTTTTCAAATTCTATTGTAATTTATATTTCATTCTATTTTTTTCTGAAAATTTTCAATCTAACTTCAAAACAAACATTAGGTGCTTTCCCCCAATCCACAAGAGTTTAAGTAACTTATGTTTAAAGTAGTTAAAATGAAAATAATGTTAAAACTGTGAAGAATTCACAGTGGACTTGAATTATATTTTTTTTACTTTCTAAAAACAATAAATATATATATATATATTAATTTAATAACTTGTGTGGGTGAGTGATTTTTAAACTTTTAGATAAAAGAAAATATGCAGATTAAGATGTCTTTTTATTTTAATTTTGATTTATTCATAGAAGAAGATGTTAGAAGCACTTCTTAATTTAATTAGGTTTAGAATTAGTTTTAATTAAAACTTAATCAATTAACTCAAGAAGTAAAGTTGAAAAGGCAAAATAAATTTTAATTGATGATATATGAGTAAACAATTAAAATTTTAAGTATATTAATTTTCAATTAAAATTTTAATTGTATTAATTCTTAATTAATGTTAGATTTTATTTGACTAAATTCATTGTGATGATGAGATGAGACAGATAATCTAGAAAAAAAATTGATCCACATACTCTTGCAATTTTATATTCACTATGTATGTTATATTCGATATCTTACAATTTGAATTGAAAATGATATATAAAATTGTAAGATCCTACTAACAAAATCTGAATTACATACACCACTTCAAAATTTTCCTAAGAACAAATGGAATCTTAAAAAACATATCCTTGTTATACAGTAGATTGAAAGCATATTTTTACAAAATATCAAAATTGAAGATTATATAAAAATTGTGACTGAGATGGAGAGACTAAGCATCTCATCTTAAAATAGGAATATCAAAATTGTAATTTTTTCTAAATTTAATAAAAAAATTAACTTATTTTAAATTATTATAATTAGAAAATATTAACAAATTAACCTATTTGTTATAAGGTGGTGGATAATTTTAATTTTTTAACACCCAACAGATATACAAGAAAAAATTTCAGGACTATAAAAAATAAGGCCATTTTTTCCTCCAATTTCACGAATCTGCATCTCCATAAATTTAAATTAGTTATACTTTTGTTTTCCCATGTTGAGTTTTAGTTCTGGATTTTGCAAACTAAAAACCTCCTAAATTATACAACAAAATGTTAAACACAATTTTTTTATTCAAAATATACTTTCCGGAATAGAAACACAAAATAATGAGAAATTATGAACCAGAGGTTATATTGAGATTGGGGGGCTGGGTTTGGGGTTTCCTTTCCTACACTGACACCTGATCAAACTTCAAACCGAAACGGAAAAGCAAATGTATTTCAAGATATATAATTCCTGCAAAGCATACTATCAAAAACTGTTACAGAATCCTCCATTCAATCCCATTTTCCATACATGCATGACATTGAACACTTTTGTAATTCTCATCTCACTTTGTAATTAGAGATGTCTACATTTTATTAAGATCTGTACTTTTTGGTATTATGTTTGTTGTGTCTTTTTAGTTGATGAAAAACACTGTTGTTGTGTTTTTTCCTGCCAAACTATCACTGAAATCTTGATTCATTGTCATGATTTTATAGGGTGCTCTCTCGCGTTTCTTTTAAATGTTGTATGATTTATTTAAGAGGGATTTGGTTGTTTGTATTTTGGATTTTAGGTTCCAACATACAATACAAACTTTTACTTAAAAATGTATCATTTGAAATATAATTCAAAATATAAATTTGTATTTAGAATTTTTGCACTATAGAACTTAAAAAAAAAAAAAGAATAGGTATCAGGTGTACAATAAAAGGTCAATCTTAGAATGCGAAAATAGAAGAATAAAGTTGGAATATTTAAATTTACAGGGGTGTAAGTTGAAATGATGGGGTGGAGGAAGAAATAGCTAAGAAATATTTCTGAAAGATATATCTTGCAAGTTTGGACCTAAGGCCTATCAATCACAAAACATAGGACAATTGCTTCCTGCATTAACATTACACTATATAACTTTTTAAAATATTATAATTGTTCTTGACATTATTATTTGAAACAATATTACAGATTATTAGGAAGACATTTTATCCAAGTTAAAGGTGCTTCGTGAGATAATGAGGAGATGTTGTAAAAAAGAAAGAAGAAAGAAAAAAATAACATAGAAAAAATAGAAAAATACATTGTATTAAGTTTAAATCAGGCTTACATAGATAAAGCATTAGAAGTGTTTATAATAGATAATACTTTGGCATCTATGACCTAGCCGCATAGCACTAAGTACGATTGAGCAATAGAGCATCATAAGATTGTCAGAATAAGGATTGTCAGGATAAGCAGAGCACCGTCAGGACAAGTGAATGAGTGAAGGTACAACATCAAGATTTTTCTAACATTAATAGTTGCGGAGAATACTTTTTATAATAGATTGAGTTGCGGTATTTAAAATTTGAAAAGACGAATGAAGAAAGACAAAGACAATGCTCCAAGTGAGAAGGTAAAGACATTAGAAAGAAGAAAACAATTATGCGCTTCAGTAGAAAAAATACTAAGACAACGAAAGCAATATCTACTAGGAAGAAACCTAAATGAAAGATCCTTTTTTATTATTAAGATTTGAGAATATTTTAGATATTTCATCAATCATAATGCATGTCACAATTTTGTATAGTGTCAAAATATAGGCTTAATTAAATTATAAGTACTTCATAAATTTTAATATTTTTAATTTAATTTGTATTGAATGTTTTCTTCTATTATGTTGAAAACTCAAAATTTTCATATTATTCAAATGATTTTTACTGAAATGCAATCCTTATTAAATAGTCTATTTTGTATCAATCCTTATTAGATAGTCCATTTTATATCAACGATGTCTTTTGAGTATATTAAATCATTATAGTTATCCTCCTTCCATCAAAGTAATAATTTCACAATTAACATTAAAATTTAGTCCTAATGTTTTTTTCTTTCTTCATCGATTGTCTCTATATAGTAAAAAACTTCATAGAAAATTTTTGTAAACTTTAGACATATAACCAAATTTTTATAGTCAATTTTGATAGTATTAATTTCCTTCATGCATACTCCACTCAACTATAGGAATATAACTCCATTGATAGAGTTATGCTTATGCAATTGGGCCGTTGTAATTACTGGTTGGATGTCTAATTGTCCAGGGCGTAAAATTAGACCAATATTAATAAAAAAAATATATTTAGACCTAATAGAATCATTAAGAGAGAATTGCAATTAAAGATAATGCAGTGTTATTTTTAAAATTAAGTGTAACCATACCAACTCGGTTATTTTTGAAATTAAGTGCAACCATACCAATTCGGTTGTCCAGCACAGGAATCGTGTTAGTATGAAAACTGCATAAATATTTAAAATTAAAATACTGCATAAAGATATTATCGCAATTGTTTCCAGAATTGTTCATGATAAAACTAAATAATTTTTGAATTATTTTGTTTACAGAATTGCTCATGATAAAACTAAATAATTTTTAAATTATTTTGTAGTAATAATATATCATCGCGGTTTCACATTTTGGTGAAAGTGAATAAAATAAGAATCACGAGCAGCAGGGTCAATTATGGTGGAGTAGCTTAGAGGATTTGATTATCTGAAAACCTCTCTTTGATCCCTTTTTACCGTTTGTAAACCAACTCCATCAAGGGCAGAACCAATCCGTACAGTGCCGCAGCCGCCAGAATCATAACAAAACCGATCACGTACTGCCGCGTTGACTCGCCACTCGGTCGGTCACCACCGGAACGCAACGCCAACACCACCGCCGCCACGGTGAGAAGCATGACGGCGTTGATAAAGTAGGCCGTGAACTTGTGCTTAACGAGGAGGAAGGCGAGGTGCCAGGCTTGGATGAGGGAGGCAGTGGAGACGGGGAGGCGCGCTATGCCGCAGGCGTAGAGGCAGTCGTCGAGGCCGGTGAGGCTTCCGATGACGGCGGTCGTGAGAAAGAGAGAGAGTTTGATGGAGAGGATGTTAGGTTTTGGTGAACGATAGAACGACGACGATGGTATCTTCAATACCCCTATTTTTGCGATGATACGTTATACTTTTTTATTGATAACTTTATTACTTTTTATCACACTTAAATTTACCACCCGTAACTTTGTAGAACTGTGTTTAAATATCTTCTTCCTACTAGTGTAAGGGGGATTTTTCATATGAACTAGTCCCTCAGATTTCACACGTAAGAAGCATCGGCCTCAGCTAAAGCGTAAGAAGCCAGGATGAGAGATTGATAAGCTAAGGACTGATTAGGAGAGCTGAGACCCATTTTATCTATTTTTTTTGTTGTGCAAATCAAATAGAATCATAACTTTGTGGTACCAAATCTGAAATCAAATGGATTTACTTTTTGTCCCTTAATTCTATATTAGTGTACATAAAATTATATAAAATGCTTTTATCTTATTTGTGTATTTTATCTTGCCCATTATTTTGTCTACTTCATGTTAAGAAATAAGAAGGTTTTGTAATTAAAATAAAACAATATTAGCATTTATGTAAATAGAAACTTTTATTATTTTCATTCAAAATGAATTAAGAGATGTTATAATCATCAACTACCTACAGTCCCTAAGAGACTGTTACTATCACTCCTATCACCACCCCTGAAAATGATAAAATTCACTTGTTATACTAAATTAACCTTAATATCATTTTATATTAATCACGCCAGTGAGTTAACAAAAAATCGACATAGACTCAATTAAAAAATAATAAAATTTTCAAATACTTAGTAGATCGAAAACATTTAATAAAAATTCAACTGAAAATACCAACATTTATATATCACTTTAAGCTATATATGCCCACTTACCTTCTTGTTACATGAGTTAAAAAAATAAAAGTGTAAATGGTTGAATTAAAAGCAAGTATTTTGTACAGAAAAATTAAATACAGATAGAAATGAATTTACTGAATCATTCCAGTTCCTTATAGGTAAAAAATAAGCTTTTATTTAACACGTTTAAATGAGTGTAAAAGAGTTTTATATGATTATTTAATTACAAGTCAATGACTTCAAAAATAGTTATGTTTAAGCATGTACACTTCATGTAAAGATGCATAGGATTTTACTCTCTGTAAAAATATTTCTTAGCTTATTTGATTTATATTCTTTTATCTTTTATCTTTAACTATAGTTAATTTAAAATTTAAAATTATAATTTTAATTAATATAATTAAGGTAAAAATTTAAAATTAAGACAATCAATTTTTCAGCACTTAATTTAATTAAATAGTTTATTTATCATTTAATATAAATAAGATAATTATATATACTACTTTTAGCTATGTGATTCACTTATATGCCTAAATATTAATTTTAATATTATAATTTTAAAATATTGTAAAATAATTTATTTTCTAATCTATTATAAATCGGATTTTGATATCTAAAGAAAAAAAATACAATATAATATTTGTAGGGACTTGACGCATTTTTATCTTAGATAGAAAAAGAAAAGTGATGATTCTTTTATGTTACATATAATTTTAATATACTATAATTATTGATTCTAAAAGTATACGACATCTTTTATCATTTTTCTATGATAAAATTTCTATTCATGATATTTAAAATTTTATTTTATAGTGATTCAATATTACAATATCAAAGTTAGTGTGTAGAAAAGAAAGTTATAAAATATAAGGAAAACACAACTATTTATATAGAAATATTAAAGGTAAATTATTGAATAAGAAAAGTAAATATGACTTATATATAATCACCGTATTAACATTGAATATTTATATAATGTTTGAAATTTGTTAATTCTTGAGTTCAATGTAGTTATAATACCCCATTAGAATAATTGTAAGCTTTTAATGATTTTTTAAAGATATTGAAATTGAGAGATGGTACAACTAAGACCGTTATATGTGAATGTGAAATGTGGCCGCTTCATATAATTAAAGGGCTTAACTTCAAAAATATTCATAAAAAATACAGGACACAATAGTTATGTTGAATATTTTTAAAACAAGATTTTTATGTAAGTTGTTTACGTAAATTTTTATGTTATATATCAAATAGAGTTTTGGTTCAAAGACTTTCTATCATGTAATTCTGATATAATGTAATTAACATTTTACAATTTAATGGTTCAAATCACAATATATTGTTATTTATACATTTTTAGTTGTTTTTTGAATATCAATCTGTACTTAACATGATGAAAATAATGGAAGATTATTAAATATTTTTAAATGTTAAAATAAAATACGGTTAATTAGTTTTGTTTTTATTTTTTAAAGTGGTTAATCGATTTTTTTAAAAAGCTTTAGATCTTTTCTTAAAGGTTTTAAACTTTTACTTTTTTTAATATTTTGTTATATATTTTATACAAATAACTCAAGAGAATACGTAAAAAAAATTTGTATGACTATTTTTACTACTGAAAACAAAAAACTTCATCGTTATTCTTAATCGTTTGCATTGATTCTTTTAAATTCTATATAATTTTTTTAAAAGAGATTTGGTTGTTTGTATTTTAGATTTTAAGTTTCAACATACAAAATAAACTTTTACTTTAAAATGTATAATTTGAAATGTAATTAAAAATACAAATTTATGTTCTCAATTTGTATATTATAAAACTTTGAAAAAAATATGTAAGGTGTTCTAATTACACAATCTAAAACTGAAACTAAAATTAGGAAAAGAAATGGATAAATTTAAAATATTCAAATTTATAGGAGTACAGATTAAAATACCAAAGTGCAAGAAGAAATCGTCAAAAAGTAACTTGCCGAAAAAATCTTGCACATTTGGGTCGTGGGCCTATCAATAACAAAACATATATAAGAAGCATTCTTTCTGCACCTCCATGAATTCTTCATACACTCCATGAATTCTTCCTACACTCCATATTTTCTAAAATACGAAAATATTATTTCTGAGTTATACAATTTAATTATTATAATTAAAGTAAAATTTTTAAATTAAGATAATCAAAATTTTCAGTGCTTAATTTTATTAAATAATTTTATTATATAATATAAATAAGATAAATATATACAGTACTTTTAGCTACGTGATTCACTTAGATGCCTATAGCTCATTTTTAAATAAATTTTAATATTATATTTTTAAATTATTGTAAAATATTTTTTTCTAATATATTATGGATCGGATTCTGATATCTAAAGAAAAGAAAAAAAGATAATATTTGTAGGGACTTAAAGCATTTTATCTTAGATAGAAAGAAAAAGTGATGATTATTTTTTTACGTTACATATAATTTTAATATATTATAATTATTAATTCTAAAAGTATAAAACATGTTTTATCATTTTTTTTGGGATAAAATTCATATTCATAATATTTAAAATTTTATTTTATAGTGATTCAATATTACAATATCAAAATTAGTGTTTATAAAAGAAAATTATAAAATCTAAATAAAACACAACTATTTAAATAGAAATATTAAACTTAAATTACTGAATAAGAAAAGTATAAATAACATATATATATATATATATATAATTACCTTATTAATATTTAATATTAACTATATTATTTAATTAACTTGTGTGACGAAAAAATATAACTATTTTAATTTATAATTTTTTTATTGTCTTAATTATACTAACAAATATTTTTTATTTTTAATTAAATTATCTATAGTTAAAATACAGAAGAAAATGATTTTACTTTTAGGAATTAAAAACATATTTAAACCGAATAATTATCATAAAAAACATTAAACTTAAAATATTTGTGGTTATCATGATGGACCTGTATTGTTAAAATAATATTTGATAAGTATGATTGTTGCAAGCAAGCATAGAGTAGAGTAGTTCCACTGAAAAACTGGTCCTTGATGATTGAATGACAGAGACTATCTTACATTAAATTACATTGTGAAAGCAGTAATAACTTATCCACATAAGGAAAAAAAAAACAGTGAGCAACATAGATGGTGTGCACGATGGGGAAGATTGGGCAACGTGATTAAAAATTGAATGAAGAAAAGCAAGGTACAAGTGAATTTGCAACCCATGTGCCAATAAACAGACATGTGGGGAATACAATAAAAACAAACACAAAGGTTGTGATGGACAAGTGCACGCACAACAGAACAAGCATCAAACACACCATTGCATAATACATTGGGAAGACAAAAACATCATATTATTTAAGCAATCAAGGGTTATTTGGGAACAGCCCATACCTGACAAGAGAATCAGGCAACAGGCCATACGGTATCTTGAAAAAATATGAATTAAAAAATGGTTTGCCATGTGATTTTTCATGCTCAATTACACTATGCTCACTACCCTAATGCTTCCACAAACACATTATTCACAATGCTTTCCCTTTCTTTGGGAAATCATTATACAGCTCAGCATTTTAACCACAAGGACCACATACTGTTTGACTACAACAGAACCATAGTCAATCAGACTTTGGTATTTCATGCTTTCCTTAAGAAGTCCACAACATGGCATATTTTGTTTTGTTCATGAGCACAATTCATGGTTTGAAATGGACAAGATTTTGGTATCAACCATTCCATTACTAATAAGTGACTTCCTAGGATTAGTGTGCCACCTCTTTCAAAAAACCAATATTGGTCATCAATTGAAAACCCCTTTCATAGATTATATAGAAAGGTCCGATTATGTTTGAAGCATACATATTAGTGTCTCCCAGGTGCCACCATGTCATTGACAACGTTGTGTACTTCTTGGTACAGAGTAGAAGCCTAAGAAGAACAAGTAGAGTGAAATTGCTGCCAAATTCAATAATTAAATAATCAAAAACCCAATAACTAGTGGAAGGTGGAGAAAGATATTTCAAGAGCCCAAAAACTAACGTCCCCAAGTTCAGCACCTAGAAAAATAACATTTTTCACAATAATACAGTGACATTGAGCATTTTGCACTCATGTTCTTAGCCCCAGCAGAAGATCATGAAGGAAGAGAAGAGAATGGTCAAGAAGAAACTAGCGGGCACTAGTCTAAGGCCACCATGACTCTCATCATTCATGCCAGATCCAGAAGGTCCCATGCCACTGCCAATGCCTCCCAATACTCCAGGTGTTGTGCTGTATGGTGTAGTACCAGTGGTGGTTCCGGTTCCGGTGCCGGTGCCGGTGCCGGTGCCGGTTGATGGAGTTCCGGTGGTGGGAGTGGTGCCCATGGTTGGTGTAGTTGTGACAGGAGTTGTACCTGTGCCTGCAGCACTGATAAGACAAAAGAAAGAATCAATGCTCAACCCACATGCTATGTCTCAAAACAACAAAAACAAAAAAACACAACAGCTAACTACCAGAAGGATCTAGGACCATTACATAATCACACGATAAATAATCAAGTTTTACAATCTATAATGATAAATTATCTGCATTATTACACAGCAAACACACCCAACTAACTATTTTGTTTGAACTCAAAACTTATACACTTTTTCACCTCAAGAAGCCGGTTTTTAATGCCCATTAAGTTTCAAAAAACTACAACAGATCTACTTCATTGCTCATTCTCAATTCCCAACTACTTTTTTTAAGTTGGACGAAATTATGGTTTTTAAATAGTAACATTCAAGAATATTCCACATCAGATAAAATCTTTCGTGAGATTTGCTTCACTTGAAGGACAATAATGGAAGTACCAGCAGTATTGACTGTTAGCCAAATTGACTGAGGTAAATAGAAGTACCAGTAGTATTGTTTAGCATAAAAAAGCACGCTTTTCACAAATTTGCAGGTTATAGAAAGCGGTGAGTGACAAATATGTCGACTTTTCAAAAAGTTTGATGGCCCAGATCTCGATGCAAGTGTTGTCCATCTGGCTTTTGATCCACCATCATCATCCATCACCAAAATTCAAACTTGATCATGAAATGTGGAAACAAAATGCTCCCACACTCTCAGTGCTCACTGTCCTCCACTTATTTTTTACTATACACATGAATAAGGGCATTTATGTCTTGTTACTATTTTGTATTGCCAAAAACTGCTAGAGCAGAGAGCTAAGGATAAGACCGTTCAGTTGGGACAAACTTGTCATTTCTTAATGATAATGTTCAATATCTTTCGTTTAAAAAAGATTCAAACTTTAAATAGAGCATCGGATCCCAATTATTGAAGCATCTTTAATTAACTTAAAAAAGTTTAGTGGCTCGCTGCAACGGCTATAATCACCAATAAATGGGTAATGAGTTGCAGACCCGTGTTGTCAAAACCAAATGAATAAAAAGCAGTTCGTCAACGTATGATAGAACCACATGTCAAAGCGATATTAATAGAACGGAGAAATTAAGAACGAACCCCTAATAAATTTGTAAATGCAAGTTTGAATAAATATCTGAGTAATGTTTCTTTTATTCCTATTTTTTGTACACTACTTTTACATTTTCTTTTATCATGATTAAAAGACAATTTGAATTTAAACTTTTCTCCAGTTACTTTAGTATCAGGAAAAAAAAAAAAGTGAAAAGCAACCTTCAAAGCAAGTGTGAACTCCCCCCTTCAACAAAAATCTTGTCTTTAAGAATAAATGTTACTTTATTTTAAAAAAAATCACCCTAATAGGTTTCCGTTGAAACGATACCTATCACCGACTCATCAAACTCTTTCCATAGCAAGAGTGCACTGTGTGAAAACCTTACAAAACCACTACTCTACCTCACAGCGAATATGCCTAGTGCAAACCAAATAACTCTTCTATAGATAAAATAATGTACTAATCTATGCAAGTGCCCTCACCCAGATTATTTTTTATTATGATAAAGAAAAGTGTAAGTTCAATATCAACGTTAACATCGCCATCCTTCAAAATCAGACCACCACGTTAAAACTTTAAGCAAAAAAGAAAAGAAAACATATTTAACAACAAAGAGGAAGTTTGAGAATGAAGAACATAAGAGTGGAAGAAATCCATACCTGACAGATGAAGGGTAGGAACAACCGCCAGTGCCTGTTCAGCAAGAACGATAAAAAAGAGAAATAGGTAAAAGGGTCAGCTACCGTTGTTGTTGGAAGGAATATATGCTGAGAAAAAGAAAAGAGAGATTGAGGATTTACTGGGGTCAGATGCAGTAACAGTGGCTGTTCCAGCAAACTCACAGGACCCTTGAGCTTGACCCTTCTTTTGGAAGTAGCTATTCACCGCGTAGTTGCAGTGCGCCCTGACGGTGTTGGGCTGGAAACAAGGCCCGTTTTGATGGAGAGGGTTACAGTCAGCACCAGCTCCACAAGCATAGTCCAATGTTTTCTGCAGAATCGCGTCGCTTCCGTCCTTACAAACGCACCAAGTTGCGCCTGCAACAGTTTAAACACATTAGCCAACAAAGACAACAAGTATGGAAGAAGAAGAAAATTGTTAGATTTTGGGGAGGAAATGATTTTATGGTTAGTGCTGAAGGTTTGGAAGAAGAAAGGTATACATGGTAGGACTCTTTTGAAGTGCCAGAACAAAAGAATCTAAGTGAGATGATAGTAGATCATAGTGTTGAGAAATGTGGAATGACACACTCTCGCATGACTAAATATGTCCCTAGCTAGGATAAAGTTTGCTCTTTGAAGATTTTGTGAGAAAATAGAAAGCAGAGACATAGATCCAGTGGTTAAAATATGGAAAGGGTGTCTAAACTAGAAAAAAGAAGTGAAATTTTGAAGCTTGAGGTTGAGAAGGGAGAGTAGAAGAAAAAGGAAGTAGGAAGCATACTTGAAGTGCCAGTGAGAGCCAAAAGCAGCAGTGCAAGAGCTAGAGCAGCCATAAGGAGATGAGGTAGAGCAATGGTGTTTGAGATGGAGAGAAAACGTGGTAGAGCAGAGAGTGAGAGTGAGGAAGGAGAATGGTGGGTGAGTGCGTGACAGAGTGTGAGATGAGATGAGAATATGAGGACAAAATATAACACGAGAAGAGAGATGGTAAAGTTGTGCAATGTGTAAACGGTGGGATAATGGTTGGCCTCCTTTTGTGTCGGCTTCTGAATGCTTTTTGTACTTTTGCAATTTCAGTCTCACTACTACTACTGCTTAATGTGCTTAAAAATAATGTAAATAATAGTTGTGTTTCTAATCACGCTCCTCTTTTCTTTACCCTATATCAAGGAAGGAAAATAGTTTCATAGGGACTCGTAAAAGGCTAAGAGGGTGAGTGCGGAGGCCTATGCGGTGAGTGAACAATGCACCTTTGGGAGTGTGTCACTGTTTATCTTTTCCCATTTCTTACATCATTTATATCCTACCATGGCATCCAATGAGCAGGGACGAGGCAAAATATAGCTTTTCTTTTACAATTTCTTTACTCCCTGGTCTTTTGCTAAGGTCCAGTTAGAGTAGAAAAAATGGGAAGAATTATTATGAAATTTTTAAGAATTAATTTGCAGTGCAGAACTTTTCTCAGTCCAGCCTCACAATATAAATATTCAAACTATGGACATAAAAGATTTTTTGTTGCACGTTTTGTGTTAACGGTCTTTTGGGCTAGGTTAGAATTGTAAAACCTCACATGTATATGTTCCACGCACCATGGTCCCATGTATTGGATGTTATTTCGCTACTTGTACTTGTGGGTTGCCAGAAGTAATGGCAGGGGTCTGGTCTCCTCTTAATTGAATATCTCAGCTGCACCAACGGTCCAAGAATTTTCTTCCTTTTAAAATAAAGAGACTTACCAATAAAAATAATTAGTGTGTGAGAAAAAGTAGTTACGCAACACAGATGTTGTGGACGTGGTTAGTGATTACATGAGAAATGAAATATTTGCTTTGTTCACTTTCAGAGTCCAATGCTTTATAGAGAGTCTCAGGTCTCGAGGAAGTGTAACATGGCTCACTGGGCCATCATCGAATGGATAAGACCACGACCCGAACTAAGGGCGTGGGCTGGTACCAAGTCGATTAACACAACATGGGTTAGGTTTAAAGGAAGGGCAAAGAGGTCTACGACTCACACAAATTACAGAATTAAATTAACTTTGAACCCCAAAAAGCTATTAATTTAGCTTTGAACCCCAAAAAGCTGTTAATCCAATATCTATAACTTTTGTTTCCTTTCACATTGCCAACATCTATATGGCACATCTTTTATTGATATACACTATTTTAAGATATTTCAAGAATGGAAAGATTTTAAGTAGTTCTTGAATGCATCAAATATAATAAAGCCTACAAAAATCGACAACCTAAAGCTAGTCAGTTTGCATTCTTTATGAAAAATTCATTTATTAGGAAAAAACAATCAGTCAATAAATAACTTCCCGACAGTTCCTTACTACCCTTGAATGCAAACCAACATTCTCCAAAACCAAAAGCCACGCAATGCAAAATGTTATGCATGGGAAGGTGCATATTATAAAATATAAAATGCAGAGGCCAATATATGTTTAATTCCATATCATGTGGGTCTTTGATATGGAGATGATGGACAAGATTTTACCAAAACTATGAACTTTTAATACGCACTTCCGAATTACAAAATGAAGTTGCTCATGACAACCTGAGACACTACCCATTCTTCAGAAAATATTTTAATGCTATGTGGTTTTCAAGAACAAGCTCGTTTGGTACGTTGGTTAATAGAAATATGATGAATTATGAAAGCACGTTCCTATAAAAGCGTTTCACAGGCAGGTAGGATCATACAATCCAACATATATCGAGATGTCGACGGAGCAGAGTTCAACTTGAATTTGTTAGAAAGTCTACTATTTACACAGGCAAAATATGCATGTCGGTTCCATTTATAATTTGTTGAAGAATTATTCCCAGTCAGCATCAAAGAATCCAGCATCTTTCATCTCGGAATAATATGCAGTGTCCAAAAGGAAATCTTCCTCCTGCAGCACATAATATGATGTTTATGCATATATTATAGAAACCAAAAAGAAACAGTAAATAATACTGAATGTTTACGTTTACTGAATGTTTACCCGGAAGAAATCTGCAAGAAAAGTAACGTAAAGAAATGGAAGATACAGAGAGTGATAACAAAGCACAGTGAGATCATACAACCTGCAGATGGGAAGCATTATCTGTTATTCAGTGTTTTAAGTTATCGAGATGATAATTGAGTACCTCTTCTAAGTTCTAATTGAAAAGAAGATAGATAGTGTTACCCGTTGCCGAGTCCAATGCCAATTCCTGCTAGTCCACAAGCAAACAGGCTAATCACACTGAGGACAAACATTACGGCAACATAGTTGTAAAAAGCTGGTCTTGCTGCAAAGATGAAAGAAAATGAATCTTTTGGAATAAAACTGGTAACAGAATTAGGGTGTTTGGCAAAAAATTGTCTCTAATGTATATGTAAAAAGATGTTCTACTCAATGATACACTAATATCACTTCTATGTTTCCTCATTTGGAAAGTGTGAATGTACATTCTACGTGCACAAAACAGCTATCCACACACTGTCAGAAGTTATACTCACGTGGAAGCTTCTCTCTCCATTTGGAGCAATGTGCAAATAAAATGAAACCATATGCTGCAGCAAGCAATAACTTATGTACTATCCATAAACTCCACTTGATTGTATGAGCGTTTCCAACATGGTCATTGAACAATGGGACCCCAAATCCGAAAACATATATTGCCTGATAAGGAAATGCTTAATCAGCATAAGACAAATCACGAAACAATGCATAAAAGGGGATGACAGTTAAAAGCAGATTGATTAATTAACATGTACAGAACAATGAACACTTGAAAGGGCATAAACGATGTGGCACTGTCTCATATCATATGCAGTGAGAAACAGACATGAATGGAAAACCATTGCAGGTTGAAACCACCATTTTTTTTTTTTTTGTTTAGGAAAGAAAATACAAATTGAAAATCATATTGAAGAGAATGGTAAAGTTACTGATCAAGGATAAGTAATCCTCAAAGAAATGAGATATAGCATAGAACCACTATTGAATAGAACCTAAATCAAATCACAAGTTATATTTTAAAACAATAAAATAGTGTCCCTAATATAACTGCAACAATTTCCTATTTGATACATTATACATCTAAGGAGGGGTGATGCAAGCAAAATTTCAGCTGTATTTTAATGTATTGAAGATATATAATTACATTGAAGACATTTATGCAGATATATAATTAGTAATTTGTGGTTACAATCCGAGAATAATATTTCCTCATTTATTAAAATATCATATCTGAATCCTCACTGGGATATCTTTTAGCCTAACAGTCTTGAATTGCGCTAAAACTTTTTCACAAGAGTTTCACAGCATGCTATCCTCCCTCTCAATCTGGTGTCGGAATTGTAGGTAATGTCTTGAAGTGATCTAAAAGGAAGCTTCCGATTGAAATTAAAGACTAAACTCCTCGCAGTTAAAAGCACCCCATTGACAGTGATTAAAGAGAACCATATTACAGTTTAAAAAATATACCCTACTACATGCGAGCATTTAATTAAGAGAGAATAAGCTAGATTTGTCAGACCAAGATGAGACATCTAGGTCCTTTTATGTATTGAACTTGGCAGCTATGCCGTAAGGCAAAATTTAATATGGAAGTGATAAAGCACTATTAATTAAGATATGGGAGTAAAAAATGGTGATGCAAACACATTAATCCACACACAAACTTTCTAGTAGAAATTAAGGAAAACTTGTAAGGCACAAGCCTATGGGTTTTCAATTCTGAGAAATTTGAGATATGCCTAATACTGGCAAGGACGAATACAGTCAAAATTTGGGAGCTTACGAACTTGTTCTAATAAATAACAACCACCTTTCTCATTTTGTTAGTATTAAAGATATTACATAAAATACACAAGACGTTTTCCGTGGTATGATGGAGTTGAGTTCAACGATATAGAGAAAAAGAAAAGGCTCAGAAACATTTTGGAGTAAACTCTCAAATAGGAGATGGATAACTCAACATGACTTTGGAAATTTGGAGCATGGACATTCACTGAAGAAGGAGACTAACTAATAGTTGTTACAGAAAGCAGCCCCCCATGAACATAAGAACAGGTACTAGAAATGTAGAATCACTGCCAAAAGAAGATCACTTGTCATTTCAAAGGCAAAGTTTGTTTAACATTATGTTTCATACTGGAAAACTTTCTTAAGAGCTGTGTTTGTTGCACCTATTAGTTCTTCAAAGAAGGTTGCACCGTTGGTAGCGATGAATGTAGCTGATATTAGTGAATGATGATTCAGCAATTGACTTCTTTCCTGAGCTGTTATATTTGCAATCGTGATGTAGATTAAGACCAAGTTACATTGGCAACAAGAAACAAACCAGTAACGGGTAGGAATAAAATAAAATGCTATTCATGAAGGGGAAAGTTATATGAAACCAAGAAAGAATAAGCAAGTCGATGTGAATGAAAATCAAACTCACCTTAAGAAGGGTATCCACAAAGACAACAATTCCTGATGCAATGAAAGAGTGTGCTAGAGCTTCCATGCCATTCATATAGTTATCCTTCAGTAAGAAAGCTATCAAGCTTATCTCCAGACAGAGCATACCAGACGCTGTAAATAATGACAGCAGATTCCATGCAACCTCCTTTTCATGAGAGCACTGCCATGCCTGATTAAGCAAAAAATAAAGTATTGAAAGGCTAAAAGAAGGAAAGGTATAAATCCTACTGCCAACTGAATGGGAATAAATTAAAGTGATAATCAAAATTTACAATGAAGCACACACAGAAATGGAAAAGCTATGACGTAGATTTTGCACCCATACGGATTACTTTTACCCACTGGACTCAAAAGCAAACAGAGCCTAGTAGCTGAAAATCTTAAATGCAGATTTTAAAGTTCATGAAGTGAAACAAGTGTTCAGCTTTAGAAGCTGCATCTAACAAAAGCAATGAAAGCCACATTCATAGTTACCTCATAATACAATACTATGTTTAATATATGGCATATACTCAGTTGGTAATTGGTGTGCTATTTATATCTATCTATCTATTTATATCCTCTTCCCAGCTTTCACTCTCCAAAGACTAACTAATATATGGAAATCCCTTCCCCTTTCCCCACATATATCCATATTGCAGAGCACACCCAAACTCATGCTGCCAGAAAATCAATGGATGTGTTCCAACACGCATTCTTACAGTACTAGTCTTAAATTATTGATAGTGTGAAATATTTTACAGCATAAGTCCACAGATTTCTCAAATCAGCATCGAAGCAGAGGAGAAAACAATACATACAAAAAAGGAAAGATGCGATGTGGTGTGGTGTACCTGAAGAGAAGACCATGCGAGGTTTAAAAGCGTAACGAGCCAGAGGAGGGCATAATAGGAAATGACAACATAGGAGCCTCGACGACAGAGGCTGTTGAGGTTCTTCTTGGCGTGCAGCGCAAGATACAGAGTGAACAAGACGCACGAAACGACAAGGAAGATGCCGTAGCCATCGCAGTTCAGATCGCTGCCAAGTGGCGACAAAGCCTCACCTTCGATACTCCGTGACATGCTTTCAGGGGCTGAGATCGGTTGAGAAGAAAAGGGGTTTGGGGGAACCATAGGACATTGTTTGGCCCTTCTCAATGTCGATTTTTCTTCAACAAGATCGTGAAATTGAGTTCATCATCGAGTTAACTAAACTACGCACTTTCTTCTCTTCTGATCAAAGTTTCCGTGTAATCATATCAATCATGATTTACATCTTCTCATAACATAAATTTATTTTTGTTTTTTCATGAAGTAATTTATAATTCTCTTTTAGGTATTTTAAACAAGGTGAAAATAAATCGGAATAAGTTATTGAAACTTTTGTTTTATGTGTTATTTTTTTCATTGCTTAATTATCTCGTTTTTATAAAAGACGTATCTACTGTTTGTTTGTCCATTCATTTTTAATACCATGATTTGTTACTTTTTGAAATTCAATTATTTTTTTAATATTTGTTTTTAAAAATAAAAGAATATGATATTTTTATTGTCACCTCTAATAAAGTATATCAATAGAGTTCTAAAAAAAATAGATGCAAAAGGTAGCCATATTTTTTACTCTCTTCATTGGTCTTATACATGAAACAAATGTTGGCGAGAAATAAAATAGACAAATATGGACCACTACGTTTACTGGTTTTTGTCTTTCACCATCACTTTATATATGACATCTCAACCTTTTTTAAAAAAAAAAAAAAATAAAAAACTAAGGAATTGACTTCTTTTTTTTTTTTTTTTTAAAAAAAAAAAAATGCTTTTTGGTTAAGTATTTTTAAAAAAAAAATAATTAATTTTTTTTTTTATTTATTTTAAAAAAAAATTATATATAACATCCCAATCTTTTTTAAAAAAAAAAAAAAGTAAAAAACTAAAGCATTGACTTAGTTTTTTTTTTTTTTATAAACAGACAATAATGCTCTTTGGATACGCATTATTAAAAGAAACTGAATTCATTTTTTTTTTCAATTAATTATAAAGAAACACATTCAAAAATTACTTCTTTCTTTTAAAGAACAAATCAACTCTGAGATAGATTTAGATCCTAAAATCTGTTCTGGATATACTCTTATTTAAGAGTGTATGTGAAAAAACTGTTCTTTTATCACTTTTACACTAAGAATGACTTCCGTCAAATTATAAGAATTGTAATTCAGAAAATGACTAATATCTATTTAACTAGTCATAAATATTTATTACAGTACTTATACTTATATTTCTCATAAATCAAAAGTGGTAGATGGTGCGAACTTAAGGAAGGTGTTGGTGTTGTTAGTAAAAAGAATAAGAAAGGCCCGAATGGGCTAAGAAATCTGGACTTACAAACGAGTGCTTTCCTGCACCTCCAATTTGGGACACCTCCAAAATTTGCAAAACATACAAAAATACTCTTAATTTTGTATTGTGCAGATCATTTTGCCCTTACACTCTAATTCTTATAAATTCTTCTCCTTCCATCTTTGTTACTCGTCCACTGCGTACAGTGCATCCCCCTGATTCCGAGCTACGATTTGGGTGTCCATTTCAATCTAAAATCATCGATTAACACTGCATTTTACAATCATTTGAGGTAGGTATCATCTATTGTAAGATTTATAGTGTATTTGGAGATATTTAGTGTTTTGGAACTGTTTTTGTTGCGGAACCACTCATTCCGCAACACATTTGAACACCTCGTAACGTTACTTAACTGCTACTCCGCTGCGCTGCCATTGTTCCACTCTTCCGCCGCCGTCGCCGGCGCAAACTTCCCACTCACACTACCACCCACAACTTGGCACCACCATCATCATCTCACCTTTGATCTCTCACTTCCATTTACTATTTTATCATTTCTCAAAATCAAAAATAATATGGTAATTTACTAAAGTGCAGATTTAGAATTTTCTAAATTTTGGAGGTGCCCTTTTTGGAGGTTGAGGAAGAAGCACTCCTTACAAACTACATCTCTTCTTAAACACTTCCGGTTGCGAATAAGTCTAAGCACCTTATTCAAATATTTTCAGTTACTTAAATATTAAATTAATAATAAAATAAGAGAAATCGAGGGTGATTTAGGAGAATGTAAATAGAGAAACAAATATTAACTTGGAAAAATTTAGTAATAAAATAGTACTGAAAATCTGTTTGGAGTTTCAAGTAACAGGAATAATAGTTGTGTTTGAGAAAGACCTATCATAAAATAGAAATAAAAAAAATTATATTTAGACTACTAAAGAGCAATAAAATCCTAAAAGAAATTCAAAACTTTATATAATTTTACTAAATGAGCTAATAAAGACAATTTCACATTAAAACAAGTAATATGATATTCATAACATTAATTTTTCTTTTCACAATTCAGAAAAGTTAGATTGTATTCCTGATCAAAACAATTTTATTTGAACATAAAGTAAAATAAATTCATGAAGAAATATACTTTTTAAGATTCGTTTTCTGCGTAATAAACCGAACATATAAAACAAATCTTCCTTTTAAATATTAGAAAACAAAAATAAAATGCATACGCAATACTTAATTTAATAACAGTAAGCTACATATCTTAGTGTAGACGTGTCTCTTGAACTAATTCATATGAAATAATAAACAGTTGTTTATAGCTTAAACAAAGTATTTCAGGCCAAAATTACTACATAATTTACACCTATACTGTATGTTAAATACACGAGAGAGTATAGTTTCATTTTCTTCAGAGTTTAATTAGATATTTTTATTACTTATTTATTTGTCTGCACTTTACATCATAATCTTAAAATCATTAAAAAAAAATAATCTTTGTAAATCATCCCAAATTACTTTCATTTTATCCTTGTGTATATATTTCATCTTCTCAAGTGTACATTGTTTTCAATCTACCGATTTTATTTCTATTTCAAAAGTAAATGTCACGATTTAAAAACAAAATATCAATAATTAAACCATAAATCTCAACACAATTTAATTTGTTCTTTGTACAAAAATAGTAAAAAAACTATATCAATTTAAATTAAAATTATACCATGAATAATATAGCAACATATAATGGTTATGCTACAAGTGTATGCTATGAAGTGTGAACCTAACACACTGATACAGTGTTTCCTAAGAAAAGAGCATAACCTCTCCTTCCATGGGTATATATAGAAAAAAAAATATTTAACAGTTTAACTAATTAAAATTAAAAAACTATGAATTTCATTTAAAAATAAGTTTTTAACCTTTTGTCCATCATTCGTCTTTCTAAAAAGCATAATCAGTAGATTGCGGGGAAAAGTTATTGCGTATTACACTTAATGCATAATTGGTTTTATTATAGTTTCTTCAAATCATGTCAAAATATTAGTTAATGTAATTTTAATTAAATTTTTGTATATTGGTTTCGCATAAAAAATATATTTTAAACCTGAATTTGATTTTGTGTTAAAACAATATTTCAGATATTTTTTGTGTGGCATTAGTTTCTTTTACTGATTTTATTGCTTATTTTATAATGGTACATCTGAAAAAAATTGCATAACTTCAAAATCTGTTTAAGTATAATTAATTTTGTAAACCCAATTCATTTAAAATCAACGGTTTTTCAGCGCTAGTTCAAAACATAAAATTAATATACTCATGAAAAACTTGAAAGTAAATCCAATAAAAAGATTGAAAAAAAAAATTTAATTGAAAACTAGACAATTGCTTTGAATATAAACTGTAAATGTTTAATATATCAATAATACTTTTATTATTTTTAGTTTTAAATTTATTTATTAAATAATCATTTTTTTCTCTCTCACGTCTTAATTGACTCACGCGCTATATCAGTACAATCGTCAAATTAAAAAAAATATATATATATATTATTATTTTAAAAGGACCCTTTAATTTTAAATTAATAAAATAAAATTTTTATTTTCTGTTTTTTTCTCTCCGTGGATTCTCTCTACCTTCTTCTCTTATATTATTTATTGTAACTTTATCAAATTATGGATGTTAAGAAAAAACTAAGATTAAGTTGTTTGAGAAAAAAAAATGACAGTATATTATAAAATGTGTGGTGAATAGATAAGGGTGAAAAATTATAAAATATTTAAGATTCACGATTTCATATAGAAATAATGTTATAGAAAAATAACAAAAATCATAGGAGATATTTTTATTGCAGAAGAAAAAATGAATAAGAAAAAAGATGAAAAATAATAATTTATAAATATCAAGGATAATTTCAGTATTTCAAAACATTATAAATACAAGTCACAATTTATATATATAATACACAAAAAAAAATGTACATTGCACAAAGTAATTAATTGCATATTAATACTTATTTTATTTTCATTAGTTTGTTGAAATCAAAAATTTTATTCTATAATTTGAGATGGAACAGTGATACATTTGATAATATTTTATATAATTTTGAATAAAATATTAACAAATAGTCTTGATAAATAATAATAAATTATCTTGATAAATATTAATAAATTTTCTTTATACTCACTACCTAACTTTAGTGATACTAAGTATGTATCTCATAATAACAAGTTTGGCATGTGAAATATTTAATACAGGACATTATTCTAAACTACCTTAAATCTCACCCAGCCTCTGCCTTTCACCCCACATTACACCAAACCATGTCTCCCAAAAAATGACACTCATAAAGTATCCTCGTTTCAACTATTTGAAACCTATGACTCATTTACAACAAACATACTCATAAAACATATGACTTATTTACAACAAACATACTCATGACATTTTCAATAATCACATAACATAATGATCATCGGATTATGTCATATTTATCAAAATTCACAAATTGTACACAACATTCAAACATATACAACCAGTCAAACATAGTATCTAGGTAACTTTCCTTTATCCAGATTCTTTAAGAATACATATTTTTACTTTATATATATTCGTATATAAAAAATGATATTTAAATGATTACAAAATACAATAAAATAAGAATTAAAGCAAAAAATTTCAATAAATATAATTTTTAAAAATTGGAGATAACTTAAATAAAATAAACAATGTCAGTTTGTAATTAAAGATAAAATAAAATACATAAAATAAATAGGACCAGAATGTGTAACTAGAGATACAAAATAAATAAAATGAGACTACTTCAAAACTCAAGATCAAATAAATAAAATAAACATACTAATGTACAACTTGAGATAAAATAAATGGTCTAAGACTAAAGATAAAATGAATAAAATAATTATGACTAATATGAAACTGGAAATAAAATAAATAAGACCAGTACAAAACTTTAAATAAAATAAATAAGACCAGTGCATATTTGGATATAAAATAAAAAGAACCAATGTGTAATTAGTGATAAAATGAATAGGATTAGTGCATGACTAGATATAAAGTAAATAAAACAAGTATGACGTATAAATAAGACTAATGCATAACTGAATATAAAATAAATAAAAAAGTAAGATTAATGCATAACCTGAAGATAATAAACAAAATAGATAAAACAGGTGTGTAACTGAAGATAAAAGGAAAGAAAATAAAAAGATTAATGTTAACTAAAAGATAAAAATAAAATATTAACAAAGCACACATAAATTTGTTAATATTAATATAAAAATAGTTTAACCTCACCCTATTTATAATTGAAGATAATATATAACTTTTTTTTTTCTTATGGTCCATCTCACCCACCCTTTTATGTACACATTAAATTATTTATTTATTATTTTTAATTAAAATCATTATTTATAAAGGAATTTTTAAGGAATCCATTCTTAGGTATTCAAGTGTGAATCCAAGTCCTACATTAGGTAGAAATGAGAAAGTTGAGTAATATATAAAAAAAAGACCCATAGACCTAATGCCTTAAAGTTTTGGGTTAAAGGTAGTGGCATTCCTTTATGTGTTGGCTCTTTTTTCATTTTTGTGAGATCTTTCCAGTTTTTCTCCCTCGAATTCTCCCAACAAGTGGTATCAGAGCCGGTGGTTTGCGGCTTGGGCGAGTACAGTTTGACCCTATATCGAAAGTCAAAAGTCTTCCTGATGTAGGTTTCAAGCGGTACAAGTGAGGGGTGGAATGCTTCCACTCGAGGAGGAGTGTATCAATGTGGAGGAGGGACTCTCACTTGAGGCCCATAGACCTAATTCCTTAAGGTTTTGGGTTGAAAGTTGTGTCAATTTGTTATAGAGGGACTCTCACTTGAGGCCCATAGACCTAATTCCTTAAGGTTTTGGGTTGAGAGTGGTATCATTTCATTATATGTTAGCTCATGTCTTATTGTTTGAGATTTCCCTAAGGTTTTCCCTCATATTCTCACAACATCTCTGTAATAATAATAATAATACTTGTTAAATGTAATCTTATCCTTTTCTCTTATTATTTTATTATTATCATTTTTCTTTTTTATTTTTTTATCCATCATATATTTTTTAATTTATTTAATTTTTTAATTAAATATTTTAAATATTTATTTATTTATCATTATGATTTTATTTTCATTAATATTAGTATTTTTACATAAATTATCTTAATTAATATTTTATTTATATTTTTCATTTTTATTTTTATTATATTTTCATTTTATTTAATCATGATGTTGATTTATTTTCTAATCTTCAATTAATGCAAAATATTTTTAAAATGAAAATTTAATAATGTTAATTAAAACTTAAAGTTTTCTCATTTTTATTAAGATAAAAATAAAAAAAAAGTAATATATTTATTTAAAGAAAGGGTGTTACACCCAACATTAGACACTCACATGATTTTATTTTTCTTAAAAATGATCTTATCTCTTTATCTTCTAAATAACAACTTACTTTTATCTTGATTTAGTATTAAACCTAAATATAAAAATATTACAAATGTTAGTTTTGAGTCTTTTGGAATTTATAACTTATTAGTGGAAATTCATTATCTAACTCTCAAAACATTGCATAATCTCGTAAATATAACACACAAAACACAATAAAATAAATGTACAATTTATACATGAGAAAATTCCACAAATAAATTTGCATCTTTTATGTTTTTTTTTCACTATTATATTGCCAAACATTTTCACTAAATAACTTTCACAAATATTATTTTTAATGATTTCCAAGTTAATTTTAACTTAAAAGAAAATTTTTATTTTAATTCAATAGAATGCCTAAATATTTCTAATGATATCTAGATATTCTATCATTAATATTAACAATTTTTTTTGTATAATATTCATTTTAAAAATCAAATCATTATCCTTTCTATTCCGTGTGAACGTAATAAATATTTATTATTAATAATAAAATATTCACTAATATTCTCAATACAGTTTTATTATAAAATATTTACTTCGTGATAAAATTTATTGGTGTATGATTTTATTTTATTTATTTTAATGTGTTTTCTTACTATGATTAGTTGTTCTATACTGGAAAATGCTTTTTTTTTTTATATAATCAATAATGGCAATTGATTTAGTACTTTCGAATCCTATAATCTCTGTCAATATATTTAATTACGTAAAAAAATTAAGTCATTAAGATATAATTTTTTACTTGTATAATAAACAATATTAAATAATTTATAATAAATTCAAAATATTTTATTTAAATTTTTATAATAAATAAGTCATCTTTTCTCATGTTTTTCTTTATTAGACAATTTTTAGATGTAATTTGATATATAAAAATGTTAAGGTTATTTATCTTTTGGTAAATCTATATTAATTACTCTAATATGATATATTTCTATTAATAAGTCTTTCAGTTTGGTATTAGTATTTTTTTATTAACTTGGATCATACATATTTTTAATAGTATAATTATTTGTATTGTAATTTCCTTCCCGTTATCTTGAGTTTGAGAATTAGATTATTATCTTCGTCGACTACTTCTTTATTGTTATTTACACCTGTATCTATATTGTTATCTTTTTAATTAAAAAAACACTCATTCACATGTATTTTCTAATTTATTTATTTTTGTAAATAAATTTAATCATAGTTTTTTCTATAAAAAGCTAAATTCTTTTTTGTTTTAAGTTTTTATTTTTTTGATTAATATATTGTAGTTGACATATTTGTATATTTTCATATAAAATTAAAAGATAAAAAATGAAACCTTATTTTCAAGAAAATTAATTTTATCGAATGATCTTATCTTGAACTCTGAAATCTCCTTTTGTCTTTCAATTTTGTTCTTTGGTGATTGTTTAAATTTAATATATAAATTTAAATTTTCTGATACTTTTTCTTGAATGTAAAAGTCAACATAAATTCCAATTACTCAATCTACAACTCAATGCTTTCAAATATAAAGATACAAATAATATAAAATTTAAAAATGCGCATAAATATAAAATAATAAAATAAATTTAAAATTAGACAATAACCTAGTGAGAATCAATATTCAAACTAAAAATAATATAAAAAGACCACTGAAAGAGTGTAATAAAAGAAATAAGATAAGTCAAAGAGTCAAATAAAGAAAATAAAATAAAAAATATATATAACTTACTTAGAATAATAAAAAAATAAAAAATATAAATCTTTAATCTTTAGTATTATTTTACTATTCAATATTTTTCTAAAAATATAAAATATTACTAAATTTATTAAAATAAAGTCTTAAAACTGTTATTCCATATTTATAATACCAATATAAATATAATAACCAGATATTTTAAATTTTTAATTAAAATTTATTTTTAAGTTTACTTTTAAAAATAAATATTTGTTAATTTTATAATAATATATTAGTGTTAATTTTTTTTAAACCTAAAAACTTTGATTTACTTATTTAAGCCTTAAGTCAAACTTTGCTTGAAGTTATTTTGTTTGTTTTTATGTTTTATTCTTATATCGATTTAGTATTAAACATAAATATAGAGTTGTAACAAATATTATTTTTGAGCCTTTCTGAATTTGTAATTTATTATTAGAATTTTATTATCTAATGCATGAGACCAGTGACAAAATGGATATAATATATCTTTTTTATAATCTTGCATATATTAACACATAAAATACAATAAAATAATATGCAAATTTATTCTGAGAAAATCATTGTAAATAAATTTGTATATTTTATATTGTTTTACTATTAAATTGTTAAACACTTTTACTAAATAACTTTCACAAATATTTTTTTAATGATTTTCAAGTTAATTTTAACTTTTTTTTACTCAATATAACGCTTAAATATTTCTAATGATATCTAGATATTCTCTCATTAATATTAACAAATTGTTTGTATAATATTTTTTAAAATCAAATCATTATCCTTTCTATTCTTTACGAATGCGATAAATATTTATTATTAATAATAAAATACTCACTAATATTTTTAATACACTCTCATTATAAAATATTTACTTTCTGACAAAATTTACTGCTGTACAATTTTATTTTATTTATTTTGATATCTTTTCTCACAATCATTAGTTGCTACTGTGTATGATGATGGATCACCTAGTAAATGACAAAATTTCTCCTCATAAATTCTCAAACTCAGCTTCTAGGGATCATAGCAGAAGGCTGGTGAAGAAAAACTTTACCACGTGGCTTTTTCAGCAATCCCTTGAACATAAATGCTTGGGCTACAAACAATCATTTATGACCCCTAACATCTTCTTCTATCTCACTACTTCACAGTAAAATTCCATCAACATCTTAATCACATGAAATTTTGTCATATTTGTTTCTCTCATACATTTAAACATTTCATTAATGCTTTCATTACTTGTTTAATACTTTATAATACTAACAATTAAAATACTGTAGAGAACATTTGTTCAAGATACACTTTACATAAAAAATGAAACAAAAACCTACCAAAAGTTAGATGAAGTTGTTACAATGCAAAGGAAAAGATGCAAGAGAATATAATAAAGAGAAAAAAGGTACCCGCTCTCTAAGTTTTGAAAAGTAGGCTTTAATTTACTTTGTAATAAAGGTTAGTTGTGCCGTCACCTTAGCTTTCTTTGTAATTTTTTTTTTCAATCACTTTTTGATTTTTATTATTTTCTTTATTCCTTTTAATTTTTTTCTCGATTCTTGAAGTAAAAATCTATAGATTTTTCATAGTTCAAAAAAAAAAAAAACTAGCATTTCAGTTCATGCATTGCTCACAATAAATAATACATATTTTAATATATAAGTTACATTATGATCTGTAATAAATTAATATATTATTTATATAATTATAGTTAGGTTTACAAAAATAATTTATTTACTTTGACTATTTTTTAACTTATTCAAATTCAATTCAAACAGAAAATCTGAATAAAGTCAACTTGATGATTGAGAGTTAAACTTTAATATTGTAATATATGTAATATATATAAATAAATTATGAGCTTAAGTAGTTTTGTTTTGATAAATATTTGTAATTAACTGTTTTGAAACGGGCAATTATTTTATCACGTTTTTCTGAAACAAAGTGATTGGGCTTTTCCGCCCAGCAGTTTATTCCCTCTCCGAAAGAGGAATTGTGCCGTCACTTTGCCACGTGTCGAGTTTCAATTGGAAGTGTCATTTACCTTCAACAACTCTTCACGTGCTATCTTCCCCTCTTGGGCTCACTATAGCTGATACAACCTATCTTCTAAAAAAAGCCTGAAAGAGCCCAGCCTCGGATCCGAAGCAACGAGCTTTGGATCGCCGAGCCTCACGTTGGGGCCGAGCCTGAGTATTGTTGCTGTGTTCGTTGAAAATTTCGCACTATTTCGATCACTTTATCTGTGTGAGCTGAGAGAGTCCTGTTTTCTTCTGCTTCCCACCGCTTCAAACCCTAACGCTTGCTTCTTCAACACTCTCGCGGGATCAATTTGGAGCTTCAATGGAGCTTTCTCAATGTCACTGTGAGTTCATGGGCTATCTTTTTATCTCTCAAAACCCTAGCCTTCTTTCTCTAGGAAGCCTTTATCTGAGAAAATTAAAGAAATGAAAAGAAAAACCAAATCTGCGCTTGCGTCTCTGGCTTTTCGCGTTGGGCGCCAATTCGCAAGCATGTGCACTCGTTTTGTGTTGTTTCGTCAATTTGAATGCTGATTGTGAGCTCGAATTGTGCCGCGCTTCCGATCTTTTGCGTTTGGGTCGTAGTTTTGAGATTTTCGAGCGATTTTCTGTTTTGAGACGAACTCAGCTGATGGGAGAGTTGGGGAAGGGGAATAGTAATTGCGTGTTGAGTGCTTAGCTTCCTCTCATTTCTTTAAGAAGTGAGAATGTTTCAGCTCGGGTGAATTGTGCGAATTTGATTTTGGATTTTCGTTCTTGATTGCTTCAATTTTCTTGTTTCTAGTTCTAGGTCTATACGGTATTAGGTAAGAGACTGTGAATTCTTGGCATACTAATATACCATTATAGTCTGTGGAAAGTGAAGTGGAAGGGTTTCTTCTACTGACAAATTGATTATCCTAAGTGATTTGTGCAAGGAGATTACACTCGGTTAATTTTAGGATAGGTGTTAAATATTGGTTTCAGATTCTATCCTTTTGGGTGCAATATGAGCCTGGAACTGGAAGCAGAGATGATGGAATTTTGTGCTAAAAACCACTTTTTAATAGCTGTATTTGAAGTGTACGTGTACGTGCAGAACTAAAGGGGGGAGTTTTGAGAGACTAGATGTTTTGAAGATCTTGGATAAATTCACTTGTTGGGATATTTCTGGTTATCATTCTGCAATAGTTGGAGTTTGCTTTAAATTTTGAGAAATGACCGCCAGTTTCCGTAAATGCAAATGCATTTCTTAGATGAATTGAGGACGGCAAGTTATAAACTAACGGGTGTGAGTATGTGAAAACGCCGATAGTAATATTGAATGCCATTACTAAAACCGCGTGCATTTGTAAATAGAAAAGATGAAGCTGCAGTTGGGGAATACAAAGCAGAAGCTTTGCAGTGGGTTCTTATTCCCATTTTCGGCATGCCTCTGGTTTTGCCAACACATTAATTTGGACGAAGTATGTTTGAGGTTATGCATTGCACTTTTAAAAGGGTGTTTTTTCTTTCGTTCTAAAGATTCTCACTATGGTTGATTGGGAAGTTGTTGCAGCCTCTATAAATATTCTCCATTTCAATTCCTTTTGTGCACCAATCCTTAAATTGGCCGTAGAGGGTGAAGGCTAGGCCTATTTTATATATTTATTTATTTGTGAGTGGTGGTGACACTTTTGTCCAGAAAGAAGAAATCCTTTTCATAAGTAGATACTTTTTGAGGAGGATAGTTTCTGTTTGAACCTTAGTAGTTTTTCAGTACTAAGCTAGTATAATAGTTCCAGTGCAAGTAAGGGAGAAAATCCTGTAATAATCAAAATGTTTAAGAAAAACATGGCTTAGGCTTAGTGTGCGTAACATACTTAGTGATTTAACCTTGTGACGCTGGAGATGATTCCAGTTTTATAACTTGGAAGTTGGAACTGCATTCCTATTCTCAAATTTTCTCTTCCTTTTTTTTGTCATATTTTTCTTCATTTAAGAAGGAACACTGAGAATCTTGATGTTGGATGAATAACCTGGCCTGCTGAACTTCTATGCTTTGTCTTACGCTTTACTAAAGGATTTGATACTGTTAACTTATATGTTTTTGTTCAGTTAAGTTGTCCAAAATTTTTACCCACAAACAAATAAAAGTTATGAGGCTTCGTTTTTGATAGGTAATCTCATTGTGCATGACAATGCTTATCACATTAAGTTTCATTCCTGGAAGCCTATTCTTGCATTATAATGTTTTTTTTTTTTTTTTTTTTTTTTTTTTTTTTTTTTTTTTTTTTTTTTTTTTTTTTTTTTTTTTTTTTTTTTTTTTTTTTTTTTTTTTTTTTTTTTTTTTTTTTTTTTTTTTTT
>Ga0099824_1001773_pt1 | contig 31000 bp, 18 predicted proteins | sample SiratrowhiteBW_FD_76837 | JGI IMG/M metagenome (GOLD analysis project Ga0099824, IMG submission 76837) | Root nodule microbial communities of legume samples collected from California, USA - Siratro white BW | ecosystem: Host-associated > Plants > Roots > Nodule | place: USA: California... | reverse complement strand
TATATATATATATATATATATATATATATATATATATATCATGTCTAATGCATTTTTTTTTCTTATTTTCTCCTCCTACAACTCTTTTGCAGAAGTTTTTCTAAATGATACCATTTATTATCTTCTGCAACAAGTGCCTCTGAATCCCACATATATCCAAACATAACATAAATAAAAAGCATGCATGGCCTTTCTGACCTTAGTTTAACAACAAACTCCATAAAAACAAGAGCAAGAAACCCAAAAAAGAAAAAAAGATGCTTTTTTTATAACAAGAGGGTGAAAAGATGGTAAATCAACGAGAGTGAACACAGAGAAGAGTAATGAGGAGTAAAGGGGGGCGAAAATTAACCTAGTTGGAGTGAGAGTTTGAGTGTCTGAGAGATCCATGGATGAAAGAGGAAAAAGGTCGCCGATGAATTGGGGACACCGAGGAACATGAAAGGGAAAAAATCGGAAACCGTCGTGGAAGGTTGCCGGAGATGGTGTCACGGCGTTTCCGGAGGAGGAGCGATTTGGGAGTGAGAAACCAAAAATGCTTCACACATCATTGTTCACATAGAAAAAGGGGTCCAGAGAATCTCGAGGATTTCTAGTCAGGGTTCAAAAGTAGGAATATAGAAATTTCAAGAGTGGAATATATTAATTTTTTAATATAAGAATTAAAATAAAATAAAAAAGTTAAATATTATAAAAGTATTGTTTTTATTAAATTTTATTGTTGAAACAAATTTATTTTAAAACCACATAATATAAAATTTTTAGAAGACAATTATGTAATAATTAGCTTTTATGAGAAGGGTAAATTCAACATAAATCTTATATAAATATGAATAAAATTAAAAATCATTCATAGTGTTTCAACTGAAATTGTTTATGAGTAGGTGTGAATCTCTCTAATTTATCTAAGATAGTATACATTGTTTTTATTTTCTAGTTTATTTTTTAAAAAGGTAATTAAAATTATAATATAAAAGTTATTATTATAATTCTATAGAAATATCACTTATAATTATTAAAAATATCATTTAAATTATTTGAATTTTGTTTGCCTCTTTAGAAAAAAAAATATTGATATAGAATTTCCAATTTTTTCCAATACTTTGAAAAATAAATATTAGATTGTCTACAAGTATCTTTTATACATTTAAAAGACTTTTAATCTAATCAAATAGATTTTTACAAGTTTTTTAAGTTTAAAGCTTTATCAGGATAGACAATTTATAAGTATAATAACAAAACAATGACTAATTTATTCTATATTAGTGCATTCCAATTTTTTGAACTCCTTATATTTAAAATTTTCATGCATTCCAATTTTTTTAACTACTTATATGTAAAATTTTCATCCTCCATGTTTATATTTTAAACACATTAAGATATTTTTTATCGTAAATTTAGAGAAAAAATAATAATTTTTAAGAAATTTGAGGTTATTTTTTTACTATTTTTTTTGTGGTTAAGAATATAATAGGTTTGAGTTTGAATTTTATATTGACTATAAATAATATTTAAGAAATAAAATTTAAAAATTTATTATATTAAGATTTTGAATTAAATATGATATTATAACTTTTTTATATGAATTTGTTTCTTGTTTATTAGTATAAAATCTTACTATCCATATCTGTTTGATCTATACTTAAATAAATCTTAATGGTTGTTTTGGATAAATAAATAAATTTTAAAAAATAGATTTGTTGGATTTGAGAGAGTATATTAGATTGTTTAGATTAAGAGAGGTAGGATTAAATTTAAATGAAGAAATTCATAAATAATATAATGATTGATATTTTGATTTTTTTTAAATAATAAAAATGTAAGATTACAAATTTAATATTGTAGTTAAAAATAATTAAAAACAAATAAAATTAATTTGAATGATATAGTATAATTATCCTCACCAACCATTTTCATATTGTTAGATAAATAAATCCAGTTCAAATAAAATATAATCTTAATTGAATATAAGATAATTAAAATTTTGATTTAATATATGTGTTGTGAGTTCCAACACCATTGAGTTAACTAATGCAATTAAAATTCATATTGCATATTAAAAGTGCACTTCACTTTCTATATAAATTAAATCTTAAAATAAATAAATTTTAAATTCAAATTAAGAGGATTTTATACCTCACATTTCATTATTTGAATAAATAAATCAAGATACTTATAACATTCCTTCATTTATTATTTTTCTTACTAAATAAATTTTCAAATTATTTAATTAAACAAAATATTTAACATGCCAATAAATTTAAATCCTACGTAATTTTTTTAAAATTCTTCAAAATTTTAAATACATACAAATTATAGATAAATTTTCAAAATAAATATAACTATTTAATTAAACAAAATCTTAAATAAATATATTTTCTAACACAATAAATTTTTTATTTAATTAAAATCTTATATACATAATATTAAAATTCTAAATATTTTTAAGTGGTCCATAGCATATAACAATCTAAACCGAACCAAAGCCAGTGACACTAAATAAGCTCCCGAATCAACAAATCAAATTACTGAGAGGTTGCCAAAACAATTACATCACTAATGAAATATTATTATTTCTCTTCCATTTTATGATTGACTTTAATTATATTTTCATCACTTTTAACTTATTCTAAAAATAATAAAAATAGCTTTCTTATTTTTAATATTTAATATTTTTATACCATTAATTGAACAATTAGTTAATTTTTATTAACCGTTAAAATGCTATAACCATTTAAATGAAATTATTAGATCAAATTTTATTGGAATAAATTTTTCATTTTCTTTCAAAATTAAAATGCAAAAAGCATCATATTGGAAAAACAAAAAGGAATATCAATCTTGTTAAATCTAATATATAAGATCCATTGAAAACAACATCTAAGAATCCCATAGATGGAGAAATTGTCCATCCTATACACTCAAACAAATATTTTCACATTAAGGTACCTTTCAATAAAAAAAAATGAAACGATTTTTTTTTTAAGTTAAAATTAATTATTCATACAAATTATTCTCTTTTAGATAGTATTATGAATTTTGTTCCTCTAAATACACCATGTTAGTAAAGGTAAGAATGAAGTGAGAACAGAAAGTGGTAGAATTAGAGAACAAAACACAGAACCACAGCTGAAGCAAACAAATATGCAGAAAAACAGACACAACTGAACCATTTCATCAACCAACACCATTTCTTTTCATTTCATCACATCAAAATCCACAGATGAAGCAAAAGGAGACACCCCACTTGAAAAAAAACCACAACTGAACCAAACATCATTTGATCAAATCAAAGGTGAAGCAAGGATAGAGATCTCACTACAAGAACAAAAAAAAGCTACCATTTTTACACATCACACACAGGAACCAAAAAAATGCAAAACCCAATTTCATCACCACCACCACCATCTTCATCATCATCATTTTCTTCCACCTTCTTCAACCTAAGAGATCCAAAGCCAAAACCCACTCTCATCCTCCTCTACACCTTCCTCTTCCTCTCTCTCCTCTCCCTCACCCTCATCCTCACTCTCTCCCATTCCACCATCTCCACACACTCAGGACCCGACCCGTTTCTCCACCCGACCCATACCCATCGCCTTGTCTTTGACCCCCACAAGCCCTCTCCCCCTCCGCCGCCCGCCGTCGCCTACCTCATCTCCGGCTCCCGGGGCGACGCCGCACGGGTCCTCCGCCTCCTGCACGCCGCCTACCACCCTCTCAACATCTACCTCCTCCACCTGGACCCCGCCGCCCCTCATGCAGAGCGCGAGCACTTGGCCGTCACCGTCCAGTCCCACCCCATTTTCAAGGCCGCGCAGAACGTCCACGTCGTGGGGAAGCCCGATTTCTCCTACACCAAAGGGTCCTCCCCTGTCTCGCTGCGCCTCCACGCCGCCTCCGTCTTGCTCCGTCTGTCGCGGGACTGGGACTGGTTCGTTAGCCTCAGCGCCGATGCGTACCCTCTTGTTACGCAAGATGGTATGAGTTGTGAATGAATTCGAGTGAAATGCCATTTTGGTTCCAAGGATTTGAGAGTGGTGGTGGTAGTGTTGAAAGACGAAAATGTGTGTGGATTTTGTTGTCTTTAGAGTACTTAGATGTTGAGATTAAAGGATTGTATTGTGTTGATAGATTTTTTTAATTTTGAGGGGAGAAGATTAGTCTTTTGGAATAATGTGACTGAGGACATGTTTGGTTAGGAGGTAAAAGTGCTTTCGAGAGCTTCTCTACTGGAAAAATAGAGTTGGATTGGTTTAGTTGTTTTTAGGGACTAAATTGGTGTTTGAATGTAGAGCTATACGGAATTATGGATTGACTTTTTTAGTCTTGAGGGGTGAAAATGGTGTTTTTCAGATTTTGCACTAATGTTACTGCCATTGAATCTTTTGAGTAAGCAGTGAGTTTACTGATAATCTAATTCAATCACAAATTGTGCAGCATGTGAGAAGTTTGTTCACTTCTATAATTACTATATAGCAGAAATCGTACTGACAATGTTTCGGATTGGTTGACAGTGCAATGACGGGCTTAAAAGTTGAACTCAAAATATTTTAGTTTTAGGTACTGAAAGATTCATTGTCTGTTGTAGTCTTTGAAAGATGGAATCATGATTTTAACCTCCTAAAAGGTTAAAATGTGAATCAATTTAGTAGTTTAAGTGTTTAAATTGATGTTGAAATGAAGGACTATAATGGTTGAAAAATTTTCATTTTTCAGTGATTAAAATGATGATCAGGTGCTAAAATTATGTTTTGCTTTTCTTATATGTTGCCTATAACCATGTGTTTGGTATTTTGATGATGAATCTTTTGTGGTTTGTCAGATCTTCTCCACATTTTGTCGTTTCTGCCTAAGGATATGAACTTTGTGAATCATTCAAGTTATATTGGATGGAAAGAGTAAGTTTGTGTTCTTGTATGTTTACTTTGTTGTTGTTGTTATTATTATTGTTTGTTTTGCTAAGGGACTGTAATGATTAGCGGTTGGTGTTATACGGGCTGCAAGAATGATATTTGTTTTCCATGTGTTTTGGTGATGTAGAGCAAGGAAATTGAAACCTATTATTGTTGATCCTGGACTGTATCTATCTGAAGGGACTGAAATGTTTTATGCTACTCAGAAGAGAGAACTTCCTAGTGCTTACCGTGTGTTCACAGGTATTAATGTGTTTTAGTGTAATGTATTTGAGTCTCTGCATATTTATTTTTCGCTTCTCAATTTATTTAGTTAATGTGTCAATAACAGCAAGAGTGGAAAAGAGCTGTAGTGGTTAAATACTGATGAATGATTGCATTCATTGAGAAAAAAAGATAACATGAAGATCAAATGTTTTTACTTTTTAGGACAACATTGGATTATATATGTATTGAGGAGAAGATGAGAAAATTGTCTAAGGTGGGTTGAAAATTTGAGTAAACCACCAGCATAAGCTCTAGTTAGAAAATGGATCAAATGAAAGGTAATCCAATTAAATTTAGCAGAGAAAGACATGAGAAATCAAAATTTGGAGAACAAAACATACCATGCATATATCTTCTTTTCAATTCCTGCCAAGGCTAGAAGTTGTACCCTAATATAAACTATAGGTAGGAGCATAAACTCAACAAAGATAAAAGGTAGCTATGGAATAAAAAGGAAATGAAGCCTAGCTTCACAATTAGGGTCCCCGAGTGATCTTGTCTGAAGTTTGATTCTATGATGCATAACATTGGGGATTAAACTATCTTTTGGACTTTTATTGTAATTTTTGTAGACTGTTTTGATATTTTTGTGTTTCTCTATGGAGAACAGAAACAGCTCTTGCATAGCATTCTTTAGGAACCTCTATAGGAAATGGTGGGTCCTGCACTGGAGTATATTTTGAGGTAAAGGAGGGCATACAAATAATTTCGGATAGGAACTAGGTTGGCTCAAGTGTTCAAGTGTCCCCACTAAGATTTTGTACCCACAAATGCGTAGATATGAACCCTCCTCTTGGTTAAAATCCTGAATTGTTGTCGTCCTTCCCTAAGGTGATCTTTTGGCATCCAAGGGCCATATGTTACCATTTGGGAAAATCCTTAAAGTGGGTCTCCTGGAGTATTGTTACCTGGTAATACAAACGCAATGCTCTGTGATACAAGGACAGGTACATTGTTTGTTACTTTGTCAAATATCAGGTACTTGGGAGATTATTTAGTTCAGTTGCTATGTGTATTTTATATTTTAAAATATTAGTTGGTATGCTCTATAAAATTTCAAAAAAATTGACAACTGCTATGCATGAACTGTGTAGAGGAGATTATCTATTGAAACAGTATTTTATGTGAGAAAGAGAGGAGCAAATCTTAGCTGTACAACCATACCTGAAGACGTTCATGAACTCTTAAAATATACCTGTAGAATTTATTTAAAGTCATGAACTCTTAAAATATCACAACTTTTTAAAAGACGTTCATGACTTTAATGTTTCAATTATGATCATTTATAGTAAGTTCTAACGACGATTAGCATCTTTTGGTGAAAAGTTGTTTTTTGCCGTGAGTATGTTGCCAAAAAACTTTTACCCCTCCCTGTTCTTCCCTTTTAGAAGTATAAGCATTAGAGGTTACTTGTTATTAAACCTCTGTTGGTCAAGGTGAAAATGCGAAATCTGTGGTAGGTTGTGGAATATCAGAATGGATGTTACCTACCAGATCAGTGTACTTTAAATTTTTACCTGTATTAGAACGATGCTTGATGAGGAAAAAATACTGGAGTTTGTGGGGATCTTTCATGAACAGGAAGGTGGTTCAATTTATTCTTTTAAAACAGGGGCAGCAAACTGAAGGTTTTGTGGCGAGTTGGTACTATGAGATAGAGTACTATAGCATGTCCTCGCAATACATTAACTGGTTGACTAAAAACGGAAGTTGCTTGGGAAAGGGCTACTTGCATTGCAACATTTTCAGATATTTTCTTTTTATTCCACTGCAGAGAAAGTTTTTCAATTGTTCGTTATATAAGCATCAGAAATTATCATAAATGTTTAGTTGTTGATTCAGTGACGCACAACGGAATTTTTGCACTACCAGAAAACAAGAAAATAGCAAATCATTGTAATAACTAAAGGGCTTCACTTGGAAAAATAGCTTCTGGTTCTTATGCACGATACATATGGTTCCTTGTTATTATAAAACTTTACTATTAATGACATTGAATCCAAATGTCTGTTTGAAAACCAACTAAATGGAATAGAACTAACATAACAACGTGCCTTAGATCCTTCTTGGTAGTCTCCATTCTCCAGTATGCTTTTAATAACTCCAATTTAACATCTTTTGTAAGGGCATTGTCTGTATTCTAGGATCTCCTACCCCTGGCATGTATAGGTTGTTTTATTTGCTGGAACCATCTTAAGATTTTCAATCTATAGGAGCCACTGCAACCTCCTTTATGAAAGATCCCATTACTATTCTATCCAAGCTGTCATACATACTCATGTATTGGAACATCCTCTTGTATGTGTTCTTCGTTTGCCATTGCAATTGAATGCCTAGAATTTTAATCCCTACAACATATTATAATCTTTTTATGGTCACACAAAGTACTTACTACACATTGAAGGGTATAATTTGGTATTCCATTTATGATTGCTTTAAAAGAGTTTCGATCTTGGACTTATGCACAGACTTTGGTTGTCTTGTTGCATTACTGACTATAGAGTTTTTCTGCTTTTTACTTTCTGTATATATTGTTTTTCACTATAATTATACATTGAAGGGAAATCTTGGTCTTTTTTGTGCAGGTTCATCTTTTTCTATCTTAAGTCGCAGTTTCATGGAGTTCTGCATCTTGGGAGAAGACAACCTCCCAAGGCTTCTACTGATGTATTTTGCAAACACACCTGCATCCCTGTCCAACTATTTTCCCACAGTTCTTTGCAATTCTCGGCAGTTTAACAGGACAGTCATAAATCAAAACTTACTATATGCCGTCCAAGACAGCCAAAGAAATGATCTTCGACCACTTAACTCCACGGATTTCGATGACATGATTCGTAGTGGAGCTATCTTTGCTGAAAAGTTCCAGAAAGACGATCCTGTGCTTGATCTTATTGACCAAAATCTTCTTGGTCGAAGTCCTAGATCAGTTGTTCCGGGTGGATGGTGCTTAGGTGAGCCTGGGAACAGCAGTTGTTTAACTTGGGGTGATGCCAAGATCTTGAGACCCGGTACAGGCGCTCAACGCCTTGAGAAGGCTATTGTTGAATTGCTGGCAAATGGCATTTTCAGATCACGCCAGTGCATATATGAATGAACACTGTAAGAATGGTTTCTGTGGTATGGATCTTTTTTATACACGATAGGTATGTATTGTACGAGTATGTATTATGTTAGCATGATCCAATTCTTTTTATGATTTAACATGGATGTCAGTATAGCATTTACCTTCAGATTTGGTTGCTGGATATTGTAGTATACACAAATTCCAAGTTGCTTACAACTAAATCTTAGATGAATCATTCAAAAGCTTTAGAACCTGCATATGAGAATCTATGCATAAAGCTTTAAATGACTTTTTGAATAAAAGAATTATTAAGAGAAGAATGTGCAAAAATGGAAAAACTTTAAAACATGTAAATAATAAAATCTTAAAACGTTGAAAGAAACAAGCAAGTGAATATATCTATAAAGTGACGAGTGAAGAAAATTAATCGAACAATTGTAAATACAAGAAAATGTAAAATGATATGAAATGTAAATGACAAGTAAATGCTGGGAACTTATCGAAGGGAAAACATAAATGTACAAAAAAAAAATTATAAAACCAGGTGATTAAAAATATGATTCCTAATTTTCTAATTAATAGCAGTTTTTCAATTTTTGGCGCTACAATATTTCTCTGTAAAAATTAAATGTTGACACCTTTATGAACATGTTCTCGCAGCCGTTTACATTTACATCTTATTTGTATCAACTTACACCATACTTGTATCAATAATTGAAAAACTTCTCTTTTAATACTATTAAACTTTTTTTTTTTTTTTAAAAATGATAAAAGCAATGTTTCAAGAATTTTTTAGCTGATATCCAATATTTAATATATTACCTCAAGATCATATGTAGTTCCTTTCCATTGAATAGTTATTCATGACTAAAATTTTTCTCCATTTTCTATTAATTAGCATATTAATTTCACAAGTCCATTTGGAAAACAGACCTTAAAACCGAACATCCTTGATATCCTAACAAGTGTCAACCCAAATATATTTAGCAGACAAGCTTACATTTCTGACACCAGCAGAATTGTTTTGATAGAAAGTCTTTGAATCTGTGATGTAGTTTTATTAATACAACAATATTTTGATTAATACAATAAATAAGCACACCCCCACAAAAGCTAGTCTCCAGAAAGAATTGCACAAGTTTCTCTTCGTACTTGACTCTAATGGCACATTTCATGCTTCTTATTCTCTAACAATGTGAGCAATTTGCTCCTAATGTCTGCTAAAGAAATTTAACAAAGTTAAATATGAGCTTTTCTCTGTTCTCTCAGCAATCTTTCTGTGTTTTCAGTACGTGTTATTCCTTCCAACTCCATAAATGATAGAGAACAATGAATCAGAAAACCCCAAAAAAGGTGGCCACAGCAAAAATTAGGAACAGCCCTCCACCCAAGTAGCCAACCTGATGAAAGTAAATTGCATTATTAGATATTAAATTACAAATTCAAGCATTCAATGTTCAATTAAGTTATGAGTTGTACCAGTTTTTCAGAAATGTAGTTAGCAAGGAATGCTCCTCCAAGAATGGCAATAGATGTTGCGAGTAGGTGTCCAGCAATGGCTCCACTTGCAACACCCCAAGGAGACTGAAACAAATAAAATATTATTAATGTTAATATATATATATATATATTATTAATGTTGAGCCATCACAGATGTTAGAAGTGCACCTGAGCAGCCCCTAGTGCAATAGTTGCAAGCATAGAGCGATCTCCCCATTCCTACATAATCCCAGTAACTACATTAAAAATTTTCAGGATATCTATATTCATGGAGATCAGGGGGAACATTTTGAGCAAAAGCAAGATACAGTAAGATTTTAACAATGCATTAACACACTTGCTTTTATTATAGTGGTCATTTTACAATCAAAAGTTTATGCTAATTTGTTCTTTGATAAAACTGGTATGAAAAAGAGGAGCCTTACTGCAAAAAATACGAGGCTGAATGACTTCCATACAATCTCTAGAGGATTTGAAAGTCGTTTTGATACCTGAAGGTAATTCGGAAAGACATGGTTAAAGGGTATAAATGACAGTTGAATTGCCAATATGAAGGTAGAATAATGTAACCACATAGGCCTTGGATATGTTACTGAGCTGTGTATCATAAAAACTTAACCAAAACGTTTACATGTGCACAAATATCCAGAACTATTGGCCATGCATAGGGTTTCTAACCTTCTCTTTCACAAGCTCCTCTGCTTCAGCAAGTTCATCAAGCTCGGGACCGCTGTTATCACCCTTCTTACCCACATCTGATGGAAGATCCCATGCATCTTTTATTGACTTTAGGCCGAAAAACAAAAGAAGAGTTACTGCTGCATATTCTCCAATCGGCAGGGCTGTAGGTAGACACATAAAGCAGAAACATCAGTTACTACCATAACAAATGATCTAGATCAACATTCTGCCAGGGTGAAAAGAGAATTCAAAACTACAAAACAGAGATTACCTGAAACTAAAAATTAAAGTAGGACAAAGATGAAAGAAAATTATGAAAAAAAACTTCAGATATTTCTATCTGGTATAAAAGTGCAGTGAATAATGAAAACAGATTAACACACTGAAAAAAACCGAAAAGTACTTATTGCAGATCAATAAAATTTAAGCTCTCTTGTAGTGGGACTTCAGAAGTACTCCGCTTCATACACAATATCAATTCATTAGCAAGCTTTAATCTGTGTTTATCAAACAGATTACACTAAATCAGTACTTCAGAACAGAATGCATTGCCCAAAATGTTGAGTCAAATTCCTTCACTATAAAGACATACTAAAATATGGTAAATCTGAACAGTACGAGAAATACCATATGATACAACTTACTTGTCTGAAACTGAGCAGGCACTGATTGAAAGATTCGGCCAATTACAACAGATAGGATTGACATGAGTCCAAGAGCACCCATTGAACCCAATAGGACCTGGTCGATACATAAAATCTCGGTTAAAATATAAAATGTTTCAAAATACAAATTACACTGCTATGATAATCAATTAGTTAGAACTACGAGCTTTGAGATGTATGGCAATTCTAAAATGAATATACTACGAGATTATCAGTTAAACAAATGCTATTTCAACATTAAAACTACTGAATTGACAAACAAATTAGAGTGTGCATGAAGGAAAAGGACGACTGCTACACAAGTTAAGAAACCGTATTTGAGTAAAATTGTTTGTCTAGCCTTTTACAACAAACATAGTAAAGACACATGTAATAATATACCAGAGACTGATGAAGTTGTTGAACAGAGAGGAAATAAACCATAGAGAGAAGAATAATTTCAATTCTAAAAATTAGGAGTATATAGGCCAACAAAATTAAAACAATAACAAAGAAAACTAGATAATATTACATCAATGATGGACTGGATTGCAGTAAAAGCTGGGAAACGGGGGAGGGGGCAGAGAGAAATTGTTGAAAAAAGAAATCAAAAGACTCACCAATCCCTTCTCATATTGCATTGCCAAGAGTGCAGCAATAAAGAATGTCTGGTCAAAAGAATAAATGCCAACTTTAGGTCCATGAATATATACAGTGGTAATGAATGTTTAATAAACAAACTAGAATACTACTAAACCTGTAGTTGTCATGGTTATAGAAATCCATAGGGTAAAAAGCAATGCAATAATAATAAAAAAATCTAAACAAGGTTGATGCAGTAGGTGGGAAAAACTTAGTGACATCTATTTGGACAAACTAAATATATCTATTGATTAAGATTTTGTTATTTTGGTTAAGTTAGTAGCATTACAAAACTCAACACATAAAACATGCCAATCAGGATTAAAAAAAATGTTATCAAATGTTAATCACTGCAGGATTTTCATAACAAAGCTGATATTTCTAAGAACATTCAGATTGAAGAGTTCTGCTCATTCAAGTATATGAAAACTTAAACTATTCATATAGTAGCTCATTAAGTTTTAGTTTTTCAGCTACAGAACCAGAAATTCCCTTTTTATGGAGAAAAAAGTGCATAAGTGGCACCCGTTAAGAATATCTGGATGGAACCAATGGCAAATCCGGAAAATTTTCTCAATTGGGAAAAAATATTTATAATATTTTCACAACAATAAAATATCATAACTGTTGTGCACAACATGCTGAATTGAGCTTAAGAACAAGGAAAGAATTAGTGCAACACTGGTTTGCTAAACACACCTATTGAGAACGAACAAACACAGAACACACAAAGCAAGAAAGGAGGTGAATTAGCGTCTCATATTATTATGTTGCGGAAAATAATACCTCATCATTGGTAGAAGCTCTTATATAGAGCAGTTACAAGACAAATACGAGTTAGTTAGATATACTCGAGAATAGCTAACTATACAAAACAATTAAACAAAAATCTAATCCAAAATAAATAGTATCTCAAAAAAAATAGTTTTTATTATCAATTTTTTTTTTAAAGATACGTTTTGGTTTGAAACTGGTTTTGAAGGAAAAACTAATTCTGAAACCCTTTTTGAACCAAACATTTATTTTAGGTTTGAAACCGGTTTTAAACTGGCTTTAAAGTATCCAAATTGGTGGTTTGAAAAAAATATGAATTTGGTTTTAAAATCCAATTATTTAGAGCATATTTGGGAAAGTCTTTGGCATGGGTTATATTGGAAATAGAAAAACCATATTGAACCTCTAAGAAATAATAATTTGCCACAAGCAAGAACAACTGAGAAGTCAATGTGAACAAAAAGGACCAAGAGAGTCTAAATAATAATAGTTAATTACCTTGTCTCCAATCTCAGAAACAAATATTAATGTAAATGCAGCAGTGAATCCTGACTTTGCAATTGCTGCTAAAACTGATGAAGGTCCCCCTTTGACAAAGGCAATCAGTGAAAAGACCAGAGCACATCCCAATAGCACAAAAGCTATAGAGAGGGGATAAGGGATCTGATTAGGAGGTTTCATACTGCCAAACCATAAAATATATGTACATTAGAATTGTCATAGAGCCATGAACAATCATAATAATACTATACTTAAAAAAGCAACCGAAAATATTTGAATGACATGTTAATTCACTCAACAAAACTAAATAACGGATGTAGAAACTGAAGTCAATCTGCTAAATAAATTGGAGAATGTTTCCCTTTGAATGCAACCACATGTGTGGCTTAAATAACTAATCTTTTATTAATGATGATTTGAGGTTAGGAATTAGGATCCAAAAGCCTCAACTATAAGTCTCTAATATCAAGTGTATAAATAAAAAGAACTCAAGCATGTAACTCCAACCACACCTCGATTTCATAAACATACATGTGATATGGCAAGTTTACAACCCAATTCCCAATTTCACATATAAAAGCAGGAATTTCAAGGGAGAATACAATCAGAAAAGCAAACGAACATTACACCACTGAAAGTGATAAGACTAAAAGTCCACTATGATAAGTTCCTAGAGCCACCTTTCGTCTCAAGGTGTGATGGTCTAAATGGCCATCTGTTGCATAGCAAATGAAATCAAACAAGTGGAACATTGGAACTCACACTTTAGAAGAAGTGTCGTCTATGGCATTCTTTTCAAAGACATTGTGGCCATCTTTCTCATTATTGCTTCCATAATCTCCTGGTTCAACACCACTGACATTGGATGCTAGGGCTCGAATTGTGCCACGAGCAAAGCTCAACCCTGATTTCTGTCTGCTTCTTGTTATATCTAATTCAGGCATAATGTCACTCACTAAGCCAACAAACATAAGTACAAACAATATGATCCACATATAGAGCTCAAAGTAGGTAACCGTTGTCTAATAAATGTGAGAGAGCACAAAATCCACTCATAAGATTTGATTCAGACTTCAAGGATTATAATTAGAGGTAAACATATGAATACAACTATAACTGCTTAAACTACGCATTAATCTCACCAATTGAAGACAAGGAAACACCACTTCAAACTACAACATAAAATGTAAAAACCACAGGATAAAATCTTAAATTTGTTATCATAATAATTACTTGGAAAAACATAATTTTCTGGTCAAACACCCAGAGGGTGAAGATTTTGGAATTGACCCACCAAATTCGACTTGACCCATCTAAGCAAATTCTTTTAATTGTCACAAAAAGAAAACCCACCAAAAAAAGTATGTGAATTTTAAAGTAAAGGATAAGACTTGAGAGCACAAATTCATAAAAATGAAAACTTTTGAAATGGGGTGCAAGAAAACACCATAGACGTTGGTTAGAACTTACAAGGGTACAGGATGGTGGTTCTAGTGACATGTGAAGAGCAAGGCAACGCATCCACCACTGCGAAGGAAGGAGGAGGCTTTCCCCTTGAAAGCAAAGGGGTATGAGGACCCAACCCTCTCATGGTTTTCCGTGAAAGTGGTTCTACAGAATCATTTTTGGGATGAGTGGATTCTGCAAAACTCCAGAAACTCTGAAGGAAACCAGTTGAGCTAAGGATGGTGCTAGAAAGAGAGTTCTTGAAGGTTGCCACGTATGCAAAGGGAGAACCAAACTTGGATCAAGTAGCCACGCTTTCATTCATGCCGTTTTTCTACCATTTTCACCCAATGGAAATGTTACTTTGAAGCTATTGGCTAATTATAAATATAAATTGTAATACAATTAAAAACTGTTAGCTCCGTAAGACTTAATTATAATATATAATAATTTTAGAAAATGTATATTTAAATTAGCTTTCGAATACTTTTTATACATTTTGTGATTCTAAATTATATTTTAATATCATAAATTATCCGTTTAAATATATTTTAAGCCTATGTAAAATTTTTCTTTTCTTTATTTAACTACCTGTAAAACATTATGCTACTTTTAAACGCATGTTTAGTGTTTTTCTATTTTATTAGGGTTGTAAAATGTTAGTTTGATTTGATAGGTTAATATGTGTGATCTAATTCACATCATGTTAGACTTTAAAAAGTTGATGTAGATAAAAATAATTTTTTTTAGTCCGTTTGATTTGATGTTCAGATTAATGGATTGTTATGTTTATTCTTTTATGTTAATTATTTTTATTCTTAATTCTTTTGTTGTAAAAAAAAGGAATATTTAATCTCTATATTTTCTAGATATGTGAAAATGAGTGTTATTTTTTGGAGCAAACAAGTATTGCAGTTTTAAAAGTATGATATATCGTGGGTTTTTTCATGGACAAGTTATAATTTTTTTTATTAGATAAATAATGACTTATTAGCTCAAAGTCCTGACATAAGATCAATGTCAAAAGTTATAATCCGTTTTAAAATGTAGGTTGAAGTGTGTTATCACTTTTTTTTTTAATTTGACCTGAAGGACCAAGTTAGGTTAGACTTCCATTTTCACAACTCTAATTATTATTGTTAACTATATTGGTACTAAAAATAAAATATATTAGTTAAATAAGATAGTAATTATGTAATTAAATCAAGTAATATTTTTAATAAATAATATAATTACGTATAAGTTTTATTTATTTACAATTTTTATTTATTTATATGTTATGAATAGATATTATGATACTGGTTTCCCTAAATGATTATTATTTTTATCACATAATATTAATTTTAAAAATAATTATGTATAAATTTTATTTTATAATAAAGAATGATTAGTGCAAAAAATTAATATATTATTGAAAAACTATTTTATACTTTGCATTAGGATAGGATAAAAACAATATTGTCACAAAGTGCTTACACATTATTGATAATTCCAAATATTGATAAGCCTAATACAGTGAGTCACCAAAAATAAATCTCATATTTAGAAATATTGAAATGATTTTTTTTAACATTAATAATTAGATTTCAACTTTTTTATATACATAAATTTGTACTAAGCACAATACTCTTAACAATATTAATGATTGTGTTTAAGTTTTTTTTATTAAATATATCTAATAAGTTATATACAATTTGTATTCAACAACTATTATGAAAATAAAATTTAAGTTAGTAGTTCGAATAGGTTCGACTATATTATATATATATTAACAAATAAATAGATATACAATACAAACGAGTGTCATAACCTATATACACAGTTATCTCAAATCTCAACCGAATAATTATTTATTAAATTAAAATTATTATTTATTTGTTGAAAGATAAATTATCTAATTAAAAAAGTGACTTTAAGAGTATGTTGGTTTCCAATGCGAATATGGACAGCAGAAAACACTATAAACAAAGTGAATAAGTATGAAATAGAGAAGAATATCTCTTTTGAAATTCTGCTAAGAAAGTTTCAAATTTAACGCATAAAACTAATACTTTATATATATATATATATATATATATTAGTATTATTTTACAAAATTATTTTTCAAATTGTATATTTTAGTTTAAAAATTAAGACATTTAAAATTATGAAATAAATTAAAATTATGAAATAAATTAAAATTATGAAATAAATTAAAATTACGTATAGTTTAAAATCTGACTACTAAAGTGGTGAAAAAAAGAGAGTAAAAGTATGGATTAAAAATTGAAAGAACTAAAATTATACCTTTATTTTTCATTCTGTTGTAATTTTTTTCACAAAATTTATAGAAGTGACAATTTTTTTTATTCTCATTATAGATAAATCATACTAAATTAATATCATGTTACATTTTAAAAATTAAATATTTAAAACTAAAATAATTTTTTTTTCGTATCCCACTATTTTATTCTAAATTAAATAAAATCCATATCATAACGACATAATTTTTTTATATTATCTATCCACAGTAAAAAATGTTGGCATTATGAAAATTTTGTGAAAAATTCCACGAGAATGGAAAAAACCCAAATTATAATTAAAAAAAAAAAAAAAAAAACACATAGAGTGCATAATTTATGCCTTAAGCGAGAAGCCCTTCAGTGCCGCAGCTGTTGTGGGAAGTCTACTGAACGGTATGCAATTTCTCTCCACTTTTACTTCTCCATTTCATTTTCCTCCAAACCCTACTCATTACGCGTATCCCCTGCAAAACTCCAACAAAAAGCCCCCAAAAAAAAGTTTTCTTTTTTCTTTTTTTCTTTTCTTTTTGTGTTTGTTTTGTGCTTATGCATGTTGTTATCGTAGGCAAGAGATACCAAAATGTATCAGCATAATAATATAAAGTCAAATTAAATTAAATATATATAAATTATAAAGTAATATAAAATCAAGTTAGATCAGGAATACTATTATAACTTGAACAGTATTCATTCATAGAATTAAGTTCTACTTCATTTTGTCATGCCCACGGAGAAATATTGAAAAAGAAATGTTTTTTCTGTAATGGGTCTCTCTGAAATTCTTACTGATTACTGGTTTTATTTACTTCCCAGAAAAATCAAACGAGAATTGGGAAATGGCTGCTACAAGAGGGTTGGTACTGTCACGTCCTGTTACTTTTGTGACTGGAAATGCCAAAAAGCTTGAAGAAGTTCGTGCCATCTTGGGGAATTCCATTCCTTTCCAGTCCCTCAAACTTGATTGTAATAATGATAATAATCACTCTTCCCCTTTTCTTTTTAAATTACTTTTTCCATTTTAAGTTGTTTATTCTTTCCCTCTACTTGTCCGTGCTGTCTGTTTTGTTGAGACATTTAGGGTGTGTTTGATTTCTATCTTGAAAGGCTGTTTTTAGGTTTGAAAATGGCAACTAAAAGAAGAAACACTTGTTTAACTGCTTCTACTTTTTTTTGGTTCTGAAACACTTGTTTTGAAAACAATTTTCAAAACTTTATTCATTTTATACTAAGAAATTGATTGCTCAGTGGTGTGAAATTGTTTTAGAAAAACAGTTTTTAGAACTGAAACGTGAGAAGTGAATCAAATAGGCAATTATGTTTTGTTCAGTTACTTTTCTTGTTTGATAATTCTTCTTAGAGTTTGTTTCTCCATTCTTTTTATATCAAGTGCCCGAGTTGCAAGGAGAGCCTGAAGATATCTCTAAAGAGAAGGCTCGAATGGCTGCCCGTCAGGTACTTTGTTATAATTTTTTCTCACATATGCTTAGCTTGTTGTGGTTTTAGTTTTAGTTTTTGTTTTTGATCGTTTTTATACTTTTCTTTACTGTGTATGCCAAGGTTAACGGACCTGTGTTGGTTGAAGACACTTGCCTCTGCTTCAATGCCTTGAAGGGTCTTCCAGGTGGATATTATTTTGCTTTTTTTTTCCTTGCAACGAAAGCTGGCATTATTATACAGCCTGACTGATTTTGATTGACTGTTTTAAACTTTTTCAGGGCCTTACATGTAAGTTCATTTTCACACTTAACCATTGTGCTCAGGTGAATTTTACCCTTTTTTTGTCATAATTGTTTAAGCCCTCATATTATTGTTATTCATTTATACTGTAGTTTTTTAGCATTAGACTGATGTAGAAAAGTACAAGAAGCATATGGTTTCTTAAAATAGGCTGAAGCTATGGTAGGAAACTGATGATCAAGATATTAGAGAATAGAATTTTATATATGTACATATTAGGTCATTTCGTATTATTGGTTTGGGCCTATCTTACTTGTGCTTAGACAGTTTGAAATAAGAAGGTAGGTTGAGAGAGCGAGAGTGAGAGAGAATTATCTTGTGATTTCAGGGGAAATTGAGTCCTTTGGGCTTGGGGAGGCATGGATCCTCAAAATCTGTGTTCTGTTCAGTAATTTGGGACTTCTTCTCGTTATTCTGGAATGAAGTACTGGGTATATTTCATTCCCACTAAATGGGGTTCGCTTTAGGGGTTCCAGTTTGCCATTGTGCATTATCCTTATTTTTAGGTATATGGAGTGTGATTTCCTCTATGTCCTCTTTAATACACTCCGACCTTTCTTGTAGGGTTTATCTAACCTTCATTAAAGCGGTATCGCTGTATGTTGTATTATCACATTTTTCAAACACATCTACATGTCATAATAAAATACTGCAAAACCATCTTAAGCAGTTTTTCCTCTATAGGATTCAATCCTGGGATTCTCTCTCCTTTAAACCACGCAAAGTTGGTGTTCAAATAATGATATAACCTTTCTCCAATAATTAAGCAATAGATTTTAAATAATCTCATGAACATACCTAAACCCTAAACCTGAATGACTGGTAATTGTAGTTATTCATATATCTTTCATAGCAATACGTGCTCCATTTCCAATTCTTACTTTGGAAATGACAAATTTGTTGAGCTCTTAATCATGAGTCATGTGGTTTGTACAACCACGGTATATAAGTCAACCTTTTGTGAAGTTATTGGTTGTAAAACATGATCTTGCAAATCTAGTTAATCCTTTGCAACCTTGTGATAGGAACTGGGGTATTATGGGGTACCCTTCCACATTGAGTAGTATGGGATGTGCTCTGTGGAGTATTTTAAGTGCTTAGTTCTCCCCCCTTAATACTAGCTTTTGAGGGTGGGGTGGGTTCCCCAGGTGCTTGAGTACTTATCAATTAGTATTAGAGCTGGTTGTCAATGTCTCAAGGGAGTTGAGCGAGTGACCCAAAAGAACTAAACTCTAAACCCTAAACCCCAACGAACATTAGAATCTTGACTTTCGACTACTTTTCTAGTGATCCATTTCCATATGGGTCTTCCACTAATAAGTAACCCACACACTTGGAGACCAACCCTCAAAAGCTAGCTACCAAGGGGGAGAACCAAACACATACTCCATTGAGCATCCTATACCACTCGATTTGGAACTTGGACACCCCCATAATACCCAAGTTCATATCACTCAATCTTGTTGGTCAAATCCTCCACTGATCAGAACCCTTCACCGCAGCTCTTACAAACAACCTATTTTAATTACCTATTGATATCCTACTTGGGGAATCAACCCTCAAAAGCTAACTATTAAGGGGGGAGAACGAAACGCTATACTACTTGGTGTGAGATTTGGACACCCCATAATTCCCAAGTTCCTATCACCTTGACAATTTCTTCTTAATGTTGAGACTTGTATATCTTTTCCACATGTTCCAATTGACCACACTTGTGGAATTTCATATTTGGCCTCCAGCAAAACTTGTTGTAGGGTGACTATTTTTCTTGCAATAGGGACAAGGTGAAAAGGCACATGCATTGTTGTTGTTTTGGCTGTAGTTTTTGACTTAGAAAGATCCCTGTATAAATATTTCTTGCCTCCTTATTTCTTGTGTATGTAGTGCATTCAACAATTCTGCCAGTAATGCTTGATAAATCCCCTGCAATTGACTATGCCAAGAAGCTTGTTGGATTATTCCTTAATTGTTTCTGATTCCTCATTCTCTTCATCTCAAATTCTTTCGGAAGTTCAGCTCTTGCATCCTTTTCATTTCCATTGTACTCTTGGTTCAAAAACTCACTTCCTCTCTTTGTGAATTTTGATTTGAACAACTGTTGGGTTATCTATAGGGTTGAAACTTCGTACTCATTTTCAATGACTTCCTATAGAGTGCGCATCAAGATAGGCTTCAATTAACGACCCAGAGGTTGATAATGTTTACCATCAAACAATGATAGTGTTAGAATGGGTTCAGAGTAGGCTAAGTAAGCTTTATTCAAAAGCTGTTTTGGGTAGAACCTATTTGTACCTAGGATTACTTGTCTTTTACCCTTTCCTTTTCTCATCATTGTATCTCAGGTCTGCTGTATACATAAAGGAAACCTTTTCAAGCTCTCTTTCTCTTTTTCTTTATTTTCTCGAGTGATAGGATTTCTTTGAAGTGATTTTGCAGTGTAGTGGGATGTACTGTTTTAATTATAATTTTCCGGATATATGATTTATCACAATTTGTTGTTTCTACATCGTCCTTTGTTATATGATCCTTTTTATATATGGTCTGGCACATATTTGAACTTTCCCACTGTTATTATCACTCAGTATATATAAATTAGAATTACTATCTTCAACGAGAGCAATTTTAACTATATTTCTTCAACTAGAGCGTGTCTTAGGATTTTTTCTTAAAGAATGTATGTATTTTTGCATCTGTAAGAGTGAAAAATCTAATGCTGATTTGTGTTAAGTGATGATTCTATTCTTTAGTTTGGATGGTTGTCTGTTGACTGAGCTATTTTATTTGCATTTCCTGTTTAATTTTTATGTAACATTCTCATCCATGTAGGTCATTGTCTTTGAATATTAAGTCTAAAAATATTCGTCTGAATTCTTTTAAGCTTGTGTGTACACTATTTCTAAATCATCAGCATTTAGCAAGTGAGATTTTTTAGATTCATTATCAGTACTTCCTAATGATTATTGTCTAATTGCGTTGATGTATCATGCAGCAAATGGTTTCTGCAGAAGATTGGCCATGAAGGTTGTTCCCAAACTGCATAATTTTTTAATACATGTTTTCAGGAACAAGGATGTCCTACAATATTTGATTTACTGATTCCTCTTATTCATTTTCCAGGTCTCAACAATTTGCTGATGGCATATGATGATAAATCAGCCTTTGCCTTATGTGTATTTTCCTTTGCGGCAGGTCCAGATAGTGAACCTATCACATTTTCTGGAAAAACTCCGGTATGTTTATTTCCTTTTATTATTACTACATATGATGTGGAAGAAAGAGAGAGAAAAAATTGTAGAAATTACATATCTCAAAATGGTGTATGTGTGAGTGTAACTATCTGAATTTTGTGGTGCATGGTAATGTTAGGGGAAGATTGTTCCTCCAAGAGGGCCTAATGATTTTGGATGGGATCCTATTTTTGAACCTGAAGGATATGATCAAACGTATTTCAATCCCTTCTTTCATCTCATCTTCCGTTCAAACGTTTCATAGTTTCTTGCTAAAGCTAATTCCTTCCATTTATTCTTTTTAGGTATGCACAAATGCCCAAAGAAGAAAAGAATAAGATTTCCCACCGCTCCAAATCTCTTGCATTGGTCAAATCTCATTTTGCTGAAGCTGGATATACTTTTCAGATCAATAACGTCTGAAAGCTGTAGTGTTTGCTGTCAATTTGGTAGATTTTTATATTCTAGACTTCAAAGGAATGTTTCTAACAGTTACTAAGTGGAAACTATTTTGGTTTCTTTTATAAACTTCTCCCGTAAAAGAACAGAAATCAAAAACAAAAAATAGGAAAGTATACCAAAGAAGAAAGAGAAGCTAATCTTGCGAGTTTATAGATGTTTTTGTCCGAATAAAATTGCTGGAAGAGAATAAAATATAAATGGTTATATGTAAAAAGAAGTATAAGAAATAAAAATAGAATTAATGAAGTATTGGTTAGATTTTTTTATTCAAATTGTTATGAATGTTTGAAAAATAGTAAATGCTCGATATTTGCTAATTTGGATTGTCTCTATATCATATCAGTTTCCTGTATTCAAATACCGCACTTGAGTTTCATCTGTGCAAATATTTTTCAAAATAAACCTATTTTAAAATAGATTAACTAAATAATTTTCTCCAACATTATTTACTCAAATTAGATTTATACATTGTTCACGTTAAGAATTCGGTCATGAGAAGTTGAATTTTGGTTAGGATATTCTATTTACTTCATAGAATTGAAAACAAAATGGAAGGGAGAATAAAAAATTATAAAAAGATATTTAAAATTAGAATAAATTATTAAAAAATTTGAATTTAATTTTCATTTCTTGTTACGAGAAGGAAAAATAATAATTTAAATCTATAAAAAAAAAGTTGAGTATAATTTAAATTTGAGTTTTCTAATTTAATTTTGAATTTGAAAATTATTTTTTTAATGCAATAGGAAGTATAAAGTGAGTAAAAATATAATGTAGAACTTAGAAATTTATATTTTGCTTGTGTATTTCTGATAATGAAATAAAAAAATTAAATATTTATAAATATTATAAATATATATTTTGTGTTTTAGTAATATAGTTCTATTTCTTCAAATAAGAATATGATTTGCTTATGTTTATATTTATATGTATATGATTTATCACTAAGCATGTATGCGACGAATTGACACCGAGTTACTTCAATCTTTTTTGAATGCTTTGGAATTCAAATACTCAATATTTCTACCATTTTTATAAATATTGGGGTGGATCGTTTTTCATTAAAGGTAATTAGATAATATAGACTATCTGTGTGTGTGATAATTAATAATCAAATATTTCTATTTAAATAATGTATAAGTTTAAAAAAATTTATCTAATTATTATTTACATAATAAACAAATAGTGTTAAGAAAAAAAGTATTTTATTCTCAAAATCCATACTTTTAAATTATATGTTATGTGGACATGCAACAAAAAAGTGAATATTTAAATTTTCTGATGAAAATTAATCTCAATTAAAAAATTCATAATTACTTTCAACTAATAACAACATGATTCCATATAAATTCTCAAGAGAATTATCTAGAAAATGACTCATCCATCAGTGTTTTGGGCAGTGTCCACTGAAAATCAATTGAGCCTGTGCAGAGAAAAATGGGACCAGGAAAGTGAGACACACACACTATTTCACTGCCAACCTTACGAAACTAGGGAAAGACATGCAAGCTTTGTCGGTATTGGTACTTTCAAGATGTTAGGTTTATTAAGGTTCATCACAAATTCCCAATCTTTTTGTCTTACCCATATTGTTAGATCTTCTTAATTCTGGATCAACCTATAAACAGTGTTAAAAAAGAGTTTGGGGTTTAGTTTAAACAAAATTATCTCACTAGAGAGAAGTTATTACATTTAATCTACCATTAAAATGATATGACACCCATTCTTTATAATTATTTTTAGAGTTCATTAGGCATTTAGTTTCTTAAATTGGAAATAAACTTGATTTTGATATACTACTAAATTTAAAAAAAAAAATCATTTCAATCTCTAAAATTTGAAAACAAAAAGTTTTGATTCCTAGAAAACAAATTAACATTACTAAACTCTCAAATTTAATGAAGAAGTGGTTTTGACATAAACAGATTGAAACTAGATTTGGCACCTCACACTCGATCTGAAAATTTCTTGAATGGAATCATGACATAATAGAGTTGCAACTATTGTTTTGGGACCAAGAGACTAACCCTAACAAATCCAAAGTTTCACATTTTGAGATCCAAATTCACCACCTCTCTCGGAATAATAACACCAATAATCATTAGTTATCATTTGCAAAGAAAATATTGTTTCTTGAAATGCAGAACGAAATCTCGTAGGGTGGGTCCTTTGTTGGTTCTCAAGAGATAACTATGATAGTTTCGAATGTGTGTAAAATTTCCTTGAGCCCCTCACTCTCACTCAAAGTTGTCTACCATATAGTTAACAGTGAAGACAAGAGAGAAAAAAACAAAAAAAAATTCAGAGAAAAAAACTCTGAAAACATTTAATAATGTAGAAGTAAGTTTTAGCAACAGAGATAGTGAGGTTATGAGTTTGAATGCTGTTCTTCAGGGTAGTATTGATTCAACCTTTTGTGTGGGGACCAATAGGACTAGGACTTCCCTTTAAGATTGTCGGTGCTACAAATTTAGATTCATTAACCCTTTTTTTCATCCTTCCACTCTAAATTAACATTGGATTGCAACTTTGCAACATGGTCCAAATGTTCCAGAGAGCAACTGTCACCTAACTTTTTCTCTACTTAATACATACCATTACATTTTTCATGTTTCCACCCAATTTTCCATCATTAAATTCAACCTCCAGTTACATGTACAAAAATCAAATTTAATAATCTTATCATAATTTTCTCATTATTTTAAATTTTGTCTTGTTTTCTTTAAATAAGTTTATATCTTAATATAATAACCACATTTAATAGGAATGAATAACATGGTAGTTAACTTGTTAACGAAGTTGATCCATTACACGTGTAGTGAATGTTATGTGTTGCTATAATATCCTTGTCATTATGAATTGATAGAATGAATTACGTTGATTCACTTCAAAAATTACGATAGTGGGACGAAATAAAAAGAAACTATTAAACCTAGAAAAAAATATGAAATGGACTTTTTCTACTTTAAACCCTATATATAATATTTTCTTTGGATACAATACGACAACACTTTATGTTACCGTATTAGGATTCCGTATTACTTACCTTGTAAGTTGTTATTCAACTACTTTGAGATGATTTTGTTGTAAAAAAATGTTAAGTTGGTGAAGAATGATATTTATAAATAGCTCTTAATTTTAACTATGAAACTGTTAAATATTCTGGAATGAGTCCCTTTGCAAGCTCCTCACTATATTGCCATAAAAGCGTAATCTTTATGAATAACAAAACTATCTCTTATTAAGTATTCAAATATTTAAGATTTGAATTTGAGATTATGGGTAAATAACTTTACACCCGTTGATTAAAGTGCTTGATGATGAACATTTGTTGTGTATTATAATTTTAATGGAAAACTAAAAACATTTGGGACATGGTGCCCTTCATTTGTTACCTGAACAAAAGTTGATCCTTCTACGCAAATGCCAATATCATGCCACCATTTTAGGGCCAGACATCAGTTCGTAGCAATCTTGGAAGGATAAAGAGAAAGGATGGGCCTAAATGTTTCAATGAAGCAACTATTTTAAAGTCACGTCTTCAGAATACATTCTAGCTAGATACCAATAATACTTAGATACATAAATCACACTATGGCACTGATGTATGAGATAAAATTTCATTGACGTGTATTCTAATAAGAAGTGTTCTGAATTCTTCATAAAATGGTATAAATATTATGATGGGGTCATGTAATTGAAAAGGTTTTGGTGTAAATAGGCAATGATCTTTATGCAAGGTTATGTGTAAGAAGTATGAATTTGCAAAGAAAAAGTGGATTGGAAAGTGAATGGAGAAGTTTCGTATATGAAAACCCAAATGATCTGTAAGCCAATTTTGGAGGAAGAACAACCCACATGGCCTATGGGGCCTATCTCACATGTAGGGGAGGTATAGTCTTTATTACAAATCTAACCATGTGCATTCATCACTCATCACTCATCACTCATCTCTGTCTCTCGTTAGCACTGTCCATTGCTCTCTCCGCAGGCATTTACTAGGTGCCTCTAACCACTTGTCACAGCCCACAACACAGACAAAGACATTTCAACAATACTTCATTTCCGTTACCATGATCAAATTAGACACCTCTTTCATTCTAGTAAAACTTAACGTTGTTGTCATACATTTCTCCTAACCCATTAGAGCAAAGCAAACACTGATCACCATCTATTTCTTAATCCGACAAATTAAATTCTCCATTAAATTAATACCTTTCACATTGCATCAGTTCATACTGTCGTGTCTGTCCTTGGAGTTAATTTATGTTGCTTTGCTCAGTGACTTTTTGTGCTTGATATTATTATTAGATATTTCAATAAATCTGAAATAATATTAACCATTTTTAAGGCTAAGTAAATGTGATTAGAAGTAATCATTGACATGTATTTGTGACATTAACAGTTAATTGTGTTCTGTTAACATTGCTTTCTTGGAGGCCTTTGGAGAGTTCAATTGTTGAACAAGCATTCCTTTGCTGTCCAGAGAATTGTACATTGGAAAAATTGAGGAGAAAACTAAGTGTGGAACGATACTTTAAAATGATGGCATGTCTTGTTCGGTATTTCTCAGCCATGATAATGTGAAAGGCTTAAGGGGGGACACCTTAGGTAAAGGGGATAATCATGTTAATTAGAAAGATAATGAGGGAGCGGAGGATCATGTGGCGCACATGAGCGAATCGAACATGTTGGTAGAGAAACCAACACAGGCAGATATGTTTAATGATTTACAGCCATAATTGCACAACAAAAGCAAAGATTACTTCCATTCACAGGGAAAAAAAGGGCTAAAAAGTTGAGAAAGTTAAAAAGCAACACCACAGCTATTACAATTCCATAATTGCCATTGATAAAGTGTTTCCATATAACTCAACTTTGACAATCATGCTTTTGCTTGTATAATTAACTCAACAAAACAAATAGTAAAAAAAATAAAAATAAAGAAAATTCATATATATAATTGGGCTCGATCAAATCCTATAAGAAAAACTGAAAAAGACTGAACAGTATGTAAGGGGACATGACTTGACATTTGGCAAAATATGCATATAATGGGTGGGTAAGGTTGATGAGATGAGATGATATGAGGTGGGAAGGACCAAAGGAAAAGGCAAAAAATGAAAAAGGAAAACAATGGATGGCGCTTCTGCACCTGCTCCTACACTTGCATTGTTTGTTTCAGCTGGAGCAAGTCGAGCAGCTAAGGTTGACCAACAGGAAAACACACAATGTGGCAATGGGTAACATAAACCATATTGACATGTGTAATTAATGTACACTTGTCAAGAATGCAGGATGACGGAGGTGTGAGGAAAGCAATGGGATATATGATGATGTTCTATTATAATATGGTAAAAACTTAGAATCAAACACAAAAGAAAAATAATTGCTCTTTCATTCACATGGCTGCTGGTTGATATGTGCTAGCACTGACGGCCTCTTTTGCAACCGAGTGCACCAGCATTGGAAGTCATGGAACCAACCATGGAAGAAGATTTGGCTCCCAAGCTTGAGGCCCTGGCATAGCTGGCTGAGGCTCCAGCTCCTGATGGGGTGAAAAAGGCACCATTCAGCAACAAATCTCCCTCTGACCTCCAATTCCAACCCTGCCACTGACTTTCTGCTGTCTCCACTCTCTTAGTCACCTGTTAACACCAATATTTTTTTCTTAATCAGTTAGTGAAACCGGCTTAACTAAAACGTCATCAATTTACAGCGTCACATGGATTGATTGTACTAATGTACCTCCTTGGCAAAAGGGTTAACAGGAGCATTGTATCGGTTGCCCTGGCTGTTAATGGTGGGGTTTGCACTTCCACCAATAGCATACATTTCCCAATGAGTGTAGTCATTGTTCACCACGTGAAAGTATCCATGTCTACACCTGCATTATTCATGACCAATGTTTTGTTAGATTAGATAATATATAATATTCCACCTCTGATCTGAAACACTTCATTGCAGGAGGGGACAAAATAGCCCTATCCGGTTGTTGATTAATGGCTACACCATCTGGTCCCGCAAAACTAATTCTTCTAAAAATTTTGTGATTTCCTTAAACTGAAGAAGAAAGCTTAAAAACAAAAATTAATGCACCAAAGAAGGATGCTGCGACTGTGGCCATTCAGACCAACCTATCTTGTGGTTACATTTATTTGCATTTAAAGCACACAGAGAAAAGGAAAAGGAGAACGAGCAAAAGAGGTTTCAATGCAAAAAGTGACATTAAATATTACCGTGGCATTCTCTGGATTAGTCCCTCTCCGAAATGGTTGTATGCGATGGTCACTTGCATGAGCTTGTCTCTTGTGTAAGAGTCACTGTGGCCCAGCAGAATCACCTGAATTTGCAAAGAAATAAGATAACAAACTTGATCCATGATTCGACAAGGGGAAAAGTGCAATTTGACACAGGAAACTAGAGTGAAAGTACCTCGTTGTGGTGGGTGAAGTGGTTGTTTGAAATAGTTATGGCTGTTGAGCCCAAGACAGCATCCACAAGGCCATCAGCACAGTGGGACAAGGAGTTGTGGTCAACCCAAATGTGGCTTGAGCTAAATATGGAGATGGCATCTCCATCAGCCATTGTCCTCCAACCAAAGTGGGTGGGGGAGCTCCTCACCATGGCATTTCCAGTAGGTACGCAATCATGAATATGCAGGCCATGGATGATGACGTTAGTAACAAACTGGATTGTGATACATGCCCCATTAGCAATGTGCACATTGGCTCCTCTTCCATCAATGGTCTTGAAGCTGTTCATGATTAGCTCTTGCTTCAACTGAATAACCATGTCCCTCTTGAACACAATCCACAAGGGCCTGTCCTGGATCACAGCATGGCGAAGAGTGCCAGGTTTGGGGTTCACAGGGTCATCATCCCTGGGGTCAGTCACAACGTAGAACTTGCCATCACGACCACCAATGGCATTTCTGCCAAAACCAATGCCACAATCTGCAAGACGCTTCCTGTTGCGTTGCCAGTTGGGGTCACAACGCCAGCAATCATCAATGGGGTTACCAGTTCCACAAGAGAAAAACCCCAGATTCCTTCTCTGTGTACTATTCTGGATGCTCCTGTAATATCAACAACATTGTTTACTTAGTGCCATCAGTGTCAAGCAACTATCTTTATTTGATGTTATCTTATACAAGCCCAATCAAACATTATTACGCAATTCCTTTTGCTTAACAAATTAGTTTAATAACTTGCCAGGATGTGATACAAGTTGAACACATTTGGTATTACAAATTGAACAACATTGCTTTCATAATCCCATTACTGTAATCAACAATCCTTATTTGGTGTGGTAAAAGCTCTTTCAATCTACACTAAGCGATCAGTCCTCATGTACTTTCCAATTTTGTTTGAACATTAACAGTTCGAAACCATGCCAAGATGGGAAAAAAATTTAACACAATTTGTTTGCATATGCTTGTGTTAAATTCGTGTGTGGCATGTATGCAAATGCAGACAAAATGTTCTGGCTTTGTGTATCACAATAATTAGACCTGATCTAAATAGGTAGAGTCAGCTAACAGGAATAAAATAAAGCCACTGGACACTACCCAAGATAAAACTTTTTAGTAAATCTTCTCGAGCTCAGTGGAGGAAGCAAACGATGTCAAAATAATTTATCCATGTGCCGAGTGAAGACAAAAGGAATTTTCCTAATTGTAACGGCTAAAAATTCTTGGCTTTTTCTGGAATAGAAGATAAGGTAAATATGCTTTTCTGTCACGACATGGATCTTGACCCAAATATGCAGCCGTGGCCACGTTGCTTGGAATCACCAACCAACACATGGTAAAATTTTATACAAAAATCTCAATCCACATATCAAAGCACCGAAAAATTTGATTAGAACTGCTAGAAGTAACTGTTTTTAATGGGAGAGAAAGAGTTGTACTGGGAAGTACAACACATTTATGAGGAAACATTCATTAATTTGCTTATAGGCAAAGGGATTAGATTTATAATGTCATGCAAAAGCACCATGAGAATGAAGAAGGCCAAATCATGAGAAAGTGCATGTGACTGAACCATGAAAAGGAGAGAGACCACGACCGAAAACGTCGCTGGTTAGTGACAAGGTAAGGTTCCCAACTTAACATGCCACAAAAGGGTCAAAAAGAAGAAAAGGGTAAGTCTTCAAAGTTTCAAATTCATTCAACTGTGGCAAAATCAGGAAAGTAAAGTGATGGAAAAAATGGGTTAGTTGGGTAAATAGTTAGATCGCAATTCTCAAGAGGGAGTTATGAGTGCCACCAAAATGCCACGGCACACCACTACCCTACCCTCGTTACACTCAATAGTCCCTACTCCACGTGAATGAATAAATTAATAAGAACATAATAAAACATTATAGATCATCATAGGTTCATGCAATTTTATCTTTTTGCTTTAATTTATGTGCTTAGCTATGAAGGACATTGTAGCAAGGTTTGTCTATATAGTGAAAAATGAAGAGAGAGAAATAGAGACCCACATCTCAACCATTGAAACCACTTCATCTGGGTTAGCCACTGCAGCTTGTTCATTTAATTTCTCAGCCTCTTTTGCCCTGAGAGAAAGAGGTACAAGCACAGTCACAATCTTAAGCAATAAATAAGCAAACAAACTACTAATTCAATGATTATAATATTATTTCACTAAGTTATAGTGGTCTTATGACAACATTAAACTTTATATAATGAATCAATTTTTCTTCTAATAACCAAAGTTTGACTTATGCACTAAATGTAAAGATAGCAGTTATAAATAAACTACACCTTTTGGTGAAATTGTAAGGAAAATTAAAATATATATATATATATATATATATATATATATATATATATATATATATATAT